>PNRO01000016.1_pt1 | contig 51701 bp, 38 predicted proteins | sample 7248581 | NCBI WGS metagenome assembly PNRO01 (sample SAMN08278401, study PRJNA427962) | Gut metagenome, whole genome shotgun sequencing project. | isolation source: gut content | host: Eisenia fetida | place: India:Sub Himalayan Terai region of Darjeeling | collected 2013-11-18 | reverse complement strand
AACACTCGGGATGCCTCGGGGTTTCCGCTTCCACCTCTCCTTGGGAGAGGTCGGATTTACGGAGTAAATCCGGGTGAGGCAAAATAAAAGAATTTCGGTTTTTGACCTTCAGGTCAAAATGAAACCGGCGAAATACCCCGATGGCTCTGCCTCGGGGATAGTCGGTTTCAAGAAATTATTTTAATTAAAAATTTTAACCAGCATTTCTTTCAGCAAATCACCGGCCGACAAATCGGCACCAACTCCTTTACTTTTTACATCTACATCCCGCAAAGCTGCCACAATCTGGCTCACTTTTTTCATAGGATAATTCTTCAGGGCTACATCATAATCTTTAAGAAAATAAGGGTTTACTTTCAAAACTGCCGCTACGTTTTTAGGATTTTTATCTTTCAAACCGTGATATTGCAAAAGTTGAACAAAAAATCCGAAAACCAAACCTGTTGTAAGAACCATAGGATTGTCTTTTGGATTTTCTGCAAAAAAATGAGCAATTTTATACGCTTTATTCTGATTTCGTTCGCCTATGGCTTTTCGCAATTCAAAAACATTATAATCCTTGCTGAAACCTATATTTTCTTCAATATGTTCCGGTGTAATAGTGCTCCCTTTTGGTAAAATAATCTGAAGTTTCTCTAATTCATTATTTATTTTACTCAAATCGGTTCCCAAAAATTCAACCAGCATGGCTGTTGCCTTAGGATCTATTCCGTACTTTTTTCCGGCAAGAATTCGTTTAATCCAGTCGCCTACCTGATTTTCATAGAGTTTTTTGCTTTCATAAACCACTCCCGATTTAGCCAGATTTTTGGTTACTTTTTTTCTTTTATCCAAAGTTTTATACTTATAGCAAAACACCAAAACTGTAGAAGGCATCGGGTTTTCGGCATAATTTTCAAGTTTGTCAATTGTTTTGGTCAAATCCTGAGCTTCCTTAACAATTACCACCTGGCGTTCGGCCATCATCGGATAACGTTTGGCCGTAGAAATAATATCTTCAATCGAAACATCTCTTCCATACAAAACCGTTTGATTAAAACCTTTCTCCTCTTCCGAAAGTACATTTTGTTCAATATATTCCGAAATTTTATCAATATAGTAAGGCTCCTCTCCCATCAAAAAATAAATAGGTTTGATGTTTTTGTTCTTAATATCGTTTACAATTTTTATTACTTCGTCCATCCTTTGTGGTTTCTGTTTTATAGTTTGTTGTTTTTTAGTCCTTAACTATAAACAACAAACTATGAACTTATTTTATACTTTTGCCAAATGAAGAAACTCAATTTTCCTTCTTATTCGTTTCGGCTCAAAAATAGCGAAAATAAAATGGCAATTTTTGATGAAATTCGTAAAAAATTTATCATTCTCACTCCCGAGGAATGGGTTCGCCAGCATGTGGTTCAATATTTATTATTGGATAAAAAATTCCCGAAATTGTATATAAACGTTGAAAAACTAATTAAAATCAACGGATTAACAAAAAGATATGATGCCGTGGTTTTTAAACCCGATGGCAAAATTTTCCTTTTGGTTGAATGCAAAGCTCCCGAAATAACTATTTCTCAAAATACTTTTGACCAGATTGCACGTTATAATATGGTACTTGAAGCCGATTATTTAATGGTTACAAACGGACTGAATCATTACTTTTGCAAAATGGATTACGAAAAGGAAACCTATCATTTTCTAAAAACAATTCCTGATTTTAAAATAAACACACTTTGAAAAAAATTGCAGTTGTAGTCCTTAATTGGAACGGAGTTTCTCTTTTAGAAAAATTTCTCCCATCAATCATAGAATTTTCTCCCGAAGCAACCATTTATGTGGCCGATAATGCTTCTACCGATAATTCGGTTGAATTTGTAAAAACCAATTTTCCTACTATTAAAATAATCGAAAATTCAGGAAATTTTGGTTATGCCAAAGGTTATAACGAAGCTTTAACTCAGGTTGAAGAAGATTTTTATGCTTTAGTCAATTCAGACATTGAAGTTACTAAAAATTGGTTGAAACCAATTTTAACAACATTTGAAAATGAACCTCAAACTGCCATACTTCAACCTAAAATATTAGATTTTAAAAACAAAGAATACTTTGAATATGCAGGTGCTGCCGGTGGTTTTATAGACAAATACGGATTTCCGTTTTGCCGCGGACGTATTTTTGATTCTATTGAAAAAGATTCCGGACAATATGATGATAATTACGAAATTTTCTGGGCTTCGGGTGCTTGTTTTTTTATCAGAAAATCAGTTTTCAGAGAATTAAACGGATTTGATTCTGATTTTTTTGCTCATCAGGAAGAAATTGATTTGTGCTGGAGAGCATTCAATAAAGGTTATACAACTAAATATTTGTGGGAATCGAAAGTTTATCATGTTGGAGGAGCCACTCTTCAACAAGGGAATCCGAAAAAAACCTATCTGAATTTCAGAAATTCATTGAATATGATGTTGAAAAACCTGCCCGAAAGAGTTTTATTTTCAAGACTTTTCATAAGAATGGTTCTTGACGGATTGGCCGGAATACAATTTCTGCTAAAAGGGAAATTCAGTCATTTTATGGCTATTTTAAAGGCGCATTTCTCTTTTTATCAATTTATTTTTAAAAATTACAAAAAAAGAGAAATCAATCAATTGGCTGATTATCACAAGATTGAAAGTGTTATCTATAATCATTTTGTTAAAGGAATGCTAAAATTTAAAAGTTAAGCTTGAAATTTAACTTAAAATACACCTACTTTTGTGTTGTAAAAAACCTAATAATATGAAAAAGATAATTTTAGCTTTAGCGGTTATATCGCTACTTACCTCTTCTTGTGGTTCAAAAAAGAAGATTGCTGAATTGGAATCAAAAAACAAAGAATGTCAGGATCTTCTTAACAATGCTACGATGAAACTAAACATGTGTTTAGAAGAAAAATCATCTGCAAACAAGCAACTTGAAGATTTGAAAAAAACAAATGCTGATTTGCTTGCCAATATGGGAACCATGTCAACTTTATCGGCTCAGGGAGCTCAAAACATTGAAAAGTTCCTTGAAACTATCAAAGAAAAAGACACAAAAATTTCAAGAATGCAAGATGCTCTTACTAAAAAAGACAGCGTTACTATTGCATTGGTTACAAGCTTAAAAAGTTCTGTAGGAATTTCTGATCCGGATATTGAAATAAATGTTGAAAAAGGAGTTGTATTTATTTCTATTGCCGATAAACTTTTATTCAAAAGCGGAAGTTATGTTGTGAGTGACAAAGCCAAAGGAATTTTAGCAAAAGTAGCAAAAGTGGTAAATGACAAACCAACATTTGAATGTATGGTTGAAGGACATACAGACAATGTTCCTTTCATCAAAAACGGTGCTTTGCTTGATAACTGGGATTTGAGCGTGAAACGTTCTACTGCAATTGTTAGAATTTTATCAAACGATTTAGGTGTAAATCCAAAACGTTTGATTGCTGCGGGAAGAAGCGAATTTGTGCCGATTGTTGAAAACAATTCAGATACAAACAGATCTAAAAACAGAAGAACCCGTATTGTAGTTTTGCCTAAAATTGACGAATTCTACGAAATGATTGAAAAAGAAATGAAAAAATAATTTTTCTATATTTTCATAAAAAAGGTGAGTCTTGAATTTAATTTCAGACTCACCTTTTTTCTTTATAACAATTTTACAATTATTATTTTTCATCGAGTAATCGTTGCAAAATAGTCTTTTCTCTAATAGGCAATTCATCAATCATATCTGTAAAAATGGCTCTGTTTTTATCTTCTTTCAAAAGTTTTCTGATTGAATCTTTCGAAAATTTAACAAACTGCCAACGAGGATTTGCTGCTCCATAAGCCAAACTTTTCATTACATCGGGCGTAATCAATTTTAAATTCAATAATTTTCCCAAAGCAGCCTGTTGCAAAGTAGAATCATAATCAGTTCCGGTATAGCTCAACAATTCTTTATAAATTAGAACTTTTTCGTTTTGATCTGAAGTAGTAAGAAAAGCCAGAGAAAGATGCAATAATCTCAGATTTTTATTCTGAAAACCAATCCAATTTTTTGAAATTTCCAAATATCTCAATCGATGTTCCGGAAATTGTTTCCATAATTTAAACAATGCTTTTTCCTGAGTTTCATAAGAAGCATCCTGTAATAAAGTTTCAAATTCCGTTCTGAAACTTTCCGGAATTGTAGTCATAATTGATGCTACTGCCTGACGAATATTCAAATCATTTGTAGCTAAAGCTTCTTTAAAAAGGGTTTCTTTTTCTACAGAAGATAATTCTAACATTTGCTCCAAAGCCAAAACTTTTACCGGATAATAGGCATCACTTTTAAGCAATTTAGAAAAACTTTCAATTGATGTTTTGGGATTTGAAAGCAATTCAAAATACTCATTCATGAATTTATTTTTTCGCAACAAATAGTTTGCTTGTTGAATTGGAAATTCTGATTTTTCAAGCCAAATATTCTTAAATGTTTCTGTATCAAAATCAGAAACTGCTTTTATTTCTGCTAAAAAATCATCGGTAGAAACATTTTTATAAGCATATTTTTTCAGATAATTTTTTATAGCTTTATTAAATTTTTCGCGTCCTAGAGCATCATAAATTATATGTAATGCCCAGGCTCCTTTTTGATAATAGGTCAAAGAACTAGCTTTTTCATTCAAAACCGGAATTGTGTCTTTTAATGCCGCTTGCTGCAATTGAAGCGAATTTTGAAACATTTGATTGTAGAAATAATCTTCTCCAAAAACTTCTTTTTCGGCAAGAAGCGCATAATAAGTGGCAAAACCTTCCTGCAACCAATGATGTTTTCCTGATCGAGCCGTAATTAAATCTCCAAACCATTGATGTGCCAACTCATGGGCATTTACATTCACATAATTTCTGTCGAAAAAACCAATGCTGTCACACATATAATCTCTGGAAAAAATGGTAGCGCTGGTGTTTTCCATTCCGGCATAAAGAAAATCCCGCACAGGAATTTGACGATAAATTTTCCAGGGATAAGAAATTCCAATTTCTTTTTCAAAGAAATCAAAAATCTGTTTGCTGTGTCTGTAAGCAGGCTCTGTTTTTGTAAAATCTTCTTTTTCGAAATAATATTCAAGCGGAATTTTAGAAGATGATTTTTCTGCTTTTTTATCAAAATGACCAATGGCGAGCATCAATAAATAACTGCTCATCGGCTTATCCATTTGATATTTCCAACGAATATCTTCTCCCACTATTTTTTTAGATTTCAATTTACCGTTACTGATTGCCGTAAAACTTTTGTGAAAAGTAATATCGAGTCCGAAAACAACCTTTTCGTTTACATCATCAAAACTCGGTAGCCAATGACTGGTATATTTCCCTTGACCTTGTGTCCAGATTTGTCCCTGAACTTTTTCGGGTTCATTGATTTGATCTGAAAAATTCCAATTTACAAAGTACATTGTTTGAGTTGGAAAAGCTTCGTAATTGAAAGTGAGTTTGTTTTTCCCTTTTTTGAAACCTTCAAAAAGAAGTAATTCTTTTTTGTTTTCTTTGAATTTTACTGCTTTCCCGTTAATTTTCAAATTGGAAAATTCCATTTTTTGAGCATCAATTTTTATGGTATCAATAACATTTTTAACCATAAAAATTGCTTCATACTCCCCTACTACATTTCTTTTTACAGGATTTATAATTAACGAGGCATTTATTGTTTTGAAATCGACCGATTCGATTTGCTGAGCAAAAACAAAAGAAGTAAAAAACAGAAAAATATAACGCATGATAAAATGATTCGAATTAAGTTTTTGATTTGTTATTTTAAAAAAATTAACTGAATTCTTCATACATTTTTAATAATTGAGTTACTGTATTCCAGTTTCTTATGGTAGCAGTAAGATTGAGTTTTTTCTCAATATATTTTTGATCGCATCTTGTTTTTCCGGCTCCTACAGCATATTTAATAAAAATTCTATTGTTATCAATACTCACTTCGTCGGGTTTTATCTGACTGATTTTTAAATCATTTATATTTTCCTTTTTCAGAAATTTTGATACAAACGCAACATATAGTTTTGAAGTATCGACATTATTTTCTTTCAGGAAAGGATTATTTTTAAAACATGATTCTAAATCTGATTTTCCGATAACTACAACCTGCACATCATATCCGAAAGTTTTGGCTATTTCCTGAGTAATTTGAAAACCAACTTTGGCAGGATTTTCTTCGGGAGTCGTTACAAAAACGTTTCCTGATTGTATATAAGTTTTTACCGATTGAAAACCTATATTTTGCAATGCTTCTTTGAGAGCATCCATTTTTATCATATTGTGTCCGGAGACATTTATACCTCTAAGAAGGGCAATGTGTGTAGTCATATTAATTTAATGGTTAATTATAACTCCAAATATATCCAAAATAATAGTTATACATTGTCAAATAATTATTTATCATAAAAATAAATCATCAATAATTGAATTTAATTTATTGTATTTCAGCTAATTAACAATGTATTAATTAAATATTAAAATACAAAATCAAATCCATTTTAATCGATATATTTTTATAATTTTACGGCCTAATCAATTGAAATAAAGCATTAATTATATTTTACAAACAATTTGTTTTTTGAAAAAAATTAATCAAAATGCTTTTTTTCATTTTTTTTACTAACCAATAATTTATTTTTATGAAAAAAATTATCTACTACCTACTACTGTTTTTAACAGTAATTACCACGGGATACTCTCAGGTAATTGTAGGGACTGGTACAAACAATCAACAGTTTGTTCCGTTTAACCCTTATTCGCATTATTCTTATTCACAGACAATTTATTTGGCCGATGAAATTTCATCATCTGCCGGAGACATTACTTCGATAGGATGGTATTACCAAGGGGTTTCCAATATTTCAAACAGTCAGGACATCACTATTTATATGGGGTTAACTGACAAAAAGAACTTTAATTCTACAACAGATTATGTATCTGTAAACGATCTTGTAAAAGTTTACGAAGGACCAATTATAACAGATGGAATTCCTGGTTGGAAAACAGTTATTTTCAATCAGGTAGATAAGTTTAATTGGGATGGTATAAAAAACCTGATAATTGCCGTTGATGAAAATCATCCTGGAGGAGATCCTTTGGCAAATGATGGTGGAGTTACTCCTACAGATAAATTCTACTGTACAGAAAAATCAAGTTACAGATCAATTTCAACTCATTCGCAACCTGTCTCTTCTTCAAGTGACCAAACTGTTAATATTGACCCTGTTTCACCAAATCAAACAGGTACCACTATAAATCAAAGAATCAGTGCATACATCCCTAATATTCTTTTGGGAATTCAACAAACTTGTCCTGCACCTACAGAATTGGCCGTTACAAATATTAAAACCAATTCTGCTACCATTTCATGGAAAATATTAGACCCGTTACCAGGCGGAACCAGTCAATATTTTATCACTCAAAACAGTCCTCTTAATCCAATTATTCCAAATAAAAATACTATTGCAACCGGAGCTTTGGTAAATGGAGCAGCAGATAATATTTCAGGATTAAAACACAGTACAAGTTATAAAATTTGGGTTAGAAATCTTTGTTCTGATACCGATACAGGAAACTGGTCAGAAGCTTATTCATTTACGACCCTATGTGATATTAATACCGGTATTTATGTTCAAAATTTTGATGCAGTCACTACCCCTCTTTTACCAAATTGCTGGAAAGGAATTGTAACAAAAATAGACGGAGTAAGCTCGGCTACTGTAGCAAATGGAGGGGTAAGAACTGCTTCTTCCGGTAATGGAAATGCTTTGTATATGAACAACCCTGGTTCATCTGGTGATTATTATATAATGGCTGTTTCACCTGAATTAGACAATATGCATAATGGTAATTACAGATTAAAATTCAGTGCAAGAGTATCAAGTATTTCGGGAGGTCCTACTTATTTAGAAATAGGAACTGTTACTTTAAATTCTGATGGTACATTTTCTAATTATGAAGTAGTAAAAGAAAATATTGTCCTGACAACTACATTAGAAACTCAAGAACCTATCGATTTTCTTGTTGGTATGTTGCAACGAAATGATAATAAACGTATTGCATTCCGTATTGGAACTAGCAGTCCGCAAGGAAAAAATATTTACGTAGATGATATACATTGGGAGCCAATTCCTCCTTGTGGTGATGTATCAGCTGTTTCAGTTGTTGGTGTACAAGGTACTGACGTTTCTATTGCGTGGAATAGTGTACAAAATGATTCTACAACCGGAGACATTGTCATTACAGAAGACCCGTTGATTTCAGATCCAAGTGGATTAACTCCTAAATTGACCAATGTACCGGTTCCTGCAGTACTTGAAAACCTTAAAGAAGACACTAACTACAGAGCTTGGGTAAGATCTTACTGTGATACTGATAACAGAGGTAGTTACATCGGGCCTGTTACTTTCAGAACCAACTGTGCTTACAAATCTTCATTTGAAGAAAACTTTGACGGTATGATAGACAAATCACTTCCTGCTTGTTGGACCGGAATAAAAAGAAATGGAGCATCCTCTGGTGCAGGAGTTGAAACAAGCACCAATGCTGCGGTTTCAGGACACAATTCGGTACGTTTATTTGCCGGTGGTTCAGTTGGTGTTTATGAAATAATATTGGTTTCTCCTCCATTAAGTAATCTAAATCAGGGTACTCATAGAGTACGATTCTACAGTAAAGATAAATTTGAAGTAGGTACACTCAATCACAGTGGAGAAAGTGCCATTTTTACCCCGGTCAAAGCCATTGAAGCAACTGGTCTTGTTGGTGGAATGATTGAGCAAACAGTTGATATTCCTAGCACAACAGATTCTCATTTGGGCTTTAGAATGGTCAACGAACCTGATTTTATTTATATTTATAAAGATGTTTATATAGACAACATTATTTGGGAGCCTATTCCTCCTTGTGTTGATGTAAAAAAACCAACTTTAAATAAAATTAGTACTGATAATGCTGAAATTATTTGGACTCCGGGCGGAGGTGAAGGTAAATGGCATGTAACTCATTCTACTACCAATGTTCTGCCAACTACTCCAACTTTCACAACGGTATTACCGGAAAGTGCTAATCTTGTGGGAGACGGAAGAATAAAAACTACCATCGATGGATTATCTTCTTCTACAACATACTATGTTTGGGTACGTTCAAATTGTGATGTTGATAGCAGTACAAACTTAATAAACGGTAGATGGATTGGTCCTATTGCTATTACAACAGAATGTAATGATGTAGAAGAATATTCAGAAAACTTTGATACAGTAAGCAATCCTAACTTACCAGATTGCTGGTCAGCAATTTTTACAGGAGGAGAAGGTGTCTTATCTCCTTATGCATCTATTAAAACCAATGCAGGAAAAGTAAGAATGGATGTACAATTTTCGCTTCCTGATGCAAAGATTATTTTAGTTGGCCCAAACACAAGATCTTTGGGTGAGTTGAAAAATTATCGATTAAAATTTGAATTTGAATACAGACAGAATATTACACTTGAAATAGGTGCATTAGATGGAAAATTAGCTACGGCAACATTTACACCTATAAAACAAATCAATTTGACTTCTTCAAGTGAACCTAATCAAATCGTTTATTTTGACGATAGCACTTACGCTTTTAATGGTATAGACAATCACATAGGTATTCGCTTATTAAGTGATGCAAGCTTTCAAGCTCCTAGTGTTGTACTTGATAATATTGTTTGGGAAAAAATCCCTTCTTGTTTAGAAGTATCAGGTGTTACCGTAAAATCTACTACTATCAACTCAGCTATCCTGAGTTGGGTAAAAGGAAAAACAGAAACCGCTTGGCAAATTTCTGTAAATCCTGTATCTGCAACAGAACCGAGTACAGCAACTTCTGATTTAGTTACGGCTAGTACTAATGTTGACTTTTCATTAAATAACCTAAAAGACGGTGAGCAATACAAAATATGGATTCGTTCAAAATGTAGTGATACCAATTTTAGTGGTTGGTCTTCACCGGTAATTTTTAATACACTATGTGACGCTTCTGATTTGCCTTTTGTTGAGGATTTTGAACAAATTTCAACTTTCAACTTACCAATTTGTGGTTCTACTTTTACAGGTAAAGTTTCTATTGGTGATATTGAATATACAAGTACTCCTTGGAATATTTATTTACAAACCCGTAATGGTTTCAACTCAAATACAATGCGATATGCAGGTAACTCTAGCTTAACAGGAAATGCCTGGTATTTCACCAGAGGAATTAACCTTGAAGCTGGTAAAAGCTATGCTATTTCTTATTTGTATGGTTCAAATACTGATTTAAATAGTGCCAGCAGATTACAAGTAAAATTTGGAACAGAAGCTACTGTTGAAGCTATGACGACATTGATTGCAGATCATACAGCAACGGGAGATTTACCTAATGTTACTTATTTCCCTAGAACCGCAACACCAGTGTTAAAAACATTTACTGTACCAACAACAGGTGTGTATTATTTTGGTTATTATGCCTATTCACAGCCTTCACAAAGTGCCGTGTTTATTGATGACATTAATATTGATGTTAATTTGTCTTCAGATGAATTCAAAACCGATTTGTTACGCTACTATCCTAACCCTGTAACTGATGTATTGAATATTTCTTACATCAGCAATATTACTGCTGTTTCAGTTTACAATATGTTAGGTCAGGAAGTAATCAGAAGTAAGGCTAATGGAGTTGATACAATCAATCAAATTGACATGTCTCAATTAAACAATGGTACTTATATTGTGAGAATCTCTGCTGATGATTTGACAAAAACAATTAAAGTTATTAAACAATAACTTTTCATTTTAAATAAAAAATTAAGGCTGCCTTTACGGGCAGCCTTTTTTATTGAACACATTTTTTCTAAATTCCCAATTAAAATTTATCTTCGCTCATTCAAAAAAAGGAAAACTTAAACAAAATTTTAAGCTTTACATCCAAATAAAAAATGAGTAATCTTTTGCAAACTCCTATCGAATACCTAAAAGGCGTTGGTCCCAATCGGGGCGAATTGCTTCGTAAGGAATTAGGGATTCATAAATATGCAGATTTACTTCATTTTTTTCCGAATCGTTATATTGACAGAACCCGATATTATAAAATAAACGAACTTCAAAATACCGTTGCCGAAGTTCAGATTATTGGCAAAATAATCAACATAAAAACGGTTGAATTTGCAAAAGGGCGAAAACGTTTAGTCGCTACTTTTGTCGATGAAACAAGTCAAATGGAATTGGTTTGGTTTCAGGGACACAAATGGATTCGGGAAAGTTTAAAAATTAATGTTCCTTTAGTTATTTTCGGAAAATGCACTTCATTCAACGGAGTTTTCAATATGGCCCATCCCGAAATTGAACTGCTCTCTGAACACGAACAAAGTTTACGTTCGGCTATGCAACCGGTTTATCCATCAACCGAAACTTTGACCAATCGAGGTATCAGCAATAGAGTTTTCAATAAACTCATTCAACAACTGTTTCTGGAAACCCAACTTCTTTTTACAGAAACTTTACCCGATTATTTGTGTCAGGAATTAAAGTTGATTTCTAAAAAAGAAGCACTTTTCAATATTCATTTTCCTAAAAATACTTCTGTTTTAGCTAAAGCCCAATTTCGATTAAAATTCGAAGAATTGTTCTTTATTCAACTGCAACTGATTACAAAAAACTTAATCAGAAAGCACAAAATAAAAGGGCATCCGTTTTCTGTAGTTGGAGATAATTTCAACGAATTTTACAAAAATCATTTGCCTTTTGAATTGACTAATGCCCAGAAAAAAGTTTTAAAAGAAATAAGAAACGACATGGGAAAACCGGTTCAAATGAACAGATTATTACAAGGAGATGTAGGTTCCGGAAAAACAATTGTGGCGTTGATGACAATGTTATTGGCTTTGGACAATGGTTTTCAGGCTTGCCTTATGGCTCCTACAGAAATTTTGGCAAACCAACATTATATCGGAATTACCGAACTGGCAAAAGAATTAAATATCAATATTAAATTACTCACAGGTTCTACCAAAACTGCCGAAAGAAGAATTATTCATGAAGAACTTGAAAATGGCACTTTACATATTCTTATTGGCACTCATGCCTTATTAGAAGACAAAGTGAAATTCAAAAATCTTGGTCTTGCCATTATAGATGAACAACATCGATTTGGAGTAGAGCAACGTTCTAAACTTTGGAAAAAAAATGAAATTCCTCCTCACATTTTGGTTATGACCGCTACTCCTATTCCTCGAACATTAGCAATGAGCTTGTATGGCGATTTGGATATTTCGGTCATAGACGAATTGCCTCCGGGCAGAAAACCGATTCAAACTGTTCATCGTTTTGAATCCGGTCGGGGAAAAGTATTTAGTTTTATAAAAGACGAAATAGATAAAGGTCGGCAAATTTATGTAGTCTATCCGTTGATTCAGGAATCGGAAAATATGGATTACAAAGATTTAATGGTAGGATTTGATGTAATTTCGGAAGAATTTCCTTTGCCTAAATATACTATTTCAATGGTTCACGGAAAAATGAAACCCGCCGAAAAAGACTTTGAAATGAATCGTTTCATCAAAGGAGAAACCAATATAATGGTTGCTACAACCGTAATTGAGGTTGGAGTAAATGTTCCAAACGCCAGTGTTATGATTATTGAAAGCGCCGAACGATTCGGACTTTCACAATTACATCAATTGCGCGGTCGTGTAGGTCGTGGTGCCGAACAGAGTTATTGTATTTTAATGACTTCTCATAAACTGAGCAATGATAGTAAAACCAGAATGGAAACTATGTGCCGGACCAATGACGGTTTTGAAATTGCCGAAGTAGATTTGAAACTTAGAGGTCCCGGCGATTTGATGGGAACGCAACAAAGCGGAGTGTTGAATCTTAGAATTGCCGATATTGTTAAAGACAAAGAAATTTTACAAGTAGCCCGAAATTATGCTCTTACCATTCTAAAAAAAGACAGCACATTGGAAAAACCAGAACATTTGGCTTTAAGAACTGCTTTTCTTCAAATGTCGAAAAAAGAAAATATTTGGAATTACATTAGTTAGGTTTAAACATTAAAACATGATCTCATACAACCCAAAAGACTGGATTACTTTTATTTTTCGCTTTCACAAAGCAGATACTTTTCGTCAATTAATTCCCTTAATGATTTTTATTGGATGTTATTCGGCAGTAATCGCTTATCTGGAAATTGATTATTGGCAACTGTCCGAAAGTAGCCACGTAAAAAACATTTCGATCATGCACGGAGTTTTGGGATTTGTAATTTCGTTATTGCTGGCCTACAGAACCAATACAGCTTATGATCGTTGGTGGGAAGGCCGAAAAATGTGGGGAAGTTTGGTTAATAACAGTCGTAATTTAGCTATTAAACTTTCGGCAATTTTAAATGACGAAAAAGACCGTGAATTCTTCAAAAAAGCAATTCCCGGTTATGCTTCGATTTTGAATAAACATTTAAAAGATGATGCAACCAGTCAACAATTATTTGAAGATGTTGATTTAACAATCGATTATCATAAACACAGACCCAATCAGGTTGCAAAAATGTTATTTCAAAAAATAAATGATTTATACAAATCAAATAAAATAACAGGTGATCAACTTATTATTTTAAACAGCGAAATACAATCATTTACAGAAATTTGCGGAGCTTGTGAACGCATTAAAAACACACCTATTCCCTACTCTTACAGTGCTTTTATTAAAAAATTCATTTTCCTTTACATCATGACACTTCCTTTTGGATATGTATTTAGTTTAGGCTATTATGTTGTCCCTGTTGTGGTTTCTATCTTCTATGTTTTGGCGAGTTTAGAAATAATTGCTGAAGAAATTGAAGATCCTTTTGGTCATGATGCAAATGATTTACCTACGGCCAAGATTGCCGAAAACATTAAAAAACACGTGGGAGAAATCTTGTAATTCATAATTAGACTCTCAACAAGAAAATATCTTAAAATTAAATCTATAAATAAATTCAAACGCTTATTTTTGCGCTATGGCAAGAAAAAATACAGACAAAGTTGTCTTTCATCAGATAAAAGTCCTTGATGCAGGTGCAAAAGGCGTTTCGGTAGCAAAAGCTCCCGATGGTAAAGTTGTTTTTATCCCGAATGTGGTTCCGGGTGATGTGGTTGATGTACAAACTTTCAAAAAACGAAAAGCGTATTATGAAGGGAAAGCAGTGAAATTTCACGAATTTTCTGAACACAGAACCGAACCAATATGCGAACATTTCGGTGTTTGTGGCGGTTGTAAATGGCAAAATATGAAATACAGCCAACAATTGTTTTACAAACAAAACGAGGTAAAAAACCATTTGCAACGAATTGGTAAAATTGAACTTCCTGAATTTGAACCAATCTTAGGTTCAGAAAAAGAATTTTTCTACAGAAATAAAATGGAGTTTTCTTTTTCAAACAGCCGTTGGTTGACCGAAGAAGAAATTGGAAGCACCGAAGATTTAGGGAATAAAAACGCACTTGGTTTCCATATTCCAAAAATGTGGGACAAAATCCTCGACATCAAAAAATGTCACTTGCAGGAAGATCCTTCAAATGCTATCAGAAATGAAGTTCGTTCATTTGCCAACGAGCATGGACTTACTTTCTTTAATCCACGTGCTCATGAAGGCTTGTTGAGAACTATGATGCTGAGAACATCTTCTACCGGAGAAATCATGGTTTTAATTCAGTTTTTTGAAGATGACAAAACCAACAGAGAATTACTTTTGGATCATATCTTCGAGAAATTCCCACAGATTACTTCTTTGCAATTTGTAATAAATAATAAGGCAAACGATACTTTATATGATACCAATATTCAATTGTATAAAGGTCGTAACTATATTTTGGAAGAAATGGAAGGTTTAAAATTCAGCATTAATGCTAAATCTTTTTACCAAACCAATTCGGATCAAGCTTATGAATTGTATAAAATAACCCGTGATTTTGCCGGACTTACAGGAAACGAAACGGTTTATGATTTATATACCGGAACCGGAACAATTGCCCAATTTGTTTCTAAAAAAGCAAAAAAAGTTATTGGTGTAGAAAGCGTTCCCGAAGCGATTATTGATGCTAAGGCAAATGCAGAAAGAAACAATATTACCAATTGTGATTTCTTTGTTGGAGATATGAAAGTGGTATTTAATGATGCTTTCATTTCACAACATGGTCATCCGGATGTGATTATTACCGACCCTCCAAGAGACGGAATGCACAAAGATGTGGTGGAACAAATCCTGAAAATTGCTCCTGAAAAAGTAGTTTATGTAAGTTGTAATTCAGCAACACAAGCTCGTGATTTGGCTTTAATGGATGAAAAATACAAAGTGACAAGAGTTCGTCCGGTGGATATGTTTCCGCAAACACATCACGTGGAAAATGTAGTTCTTTTGGAAAAAAGATAATAATCTAAAATTTGAATGTCATAATTAGAATGAAAAAAATATTTTTTATTGTTTTGGGAATTGCTTTCTCTTTCACAAGTTGTGAAAAGGATGATATTTGCGATGCCAATACTCCCACTACTCCACAGGTAGTGATTGAATTTTATGACATTTCAAACCCTGAGACTTTGAAAAATGTAACTGATTTGAGCATTATAGGCATTGACGGAAACGGAACCTTATCTTTTACTGATGTGAGTAAAATAATGCTTCCGCTAAAAACAATGTCTGATTTAACTCAATATCAGTTTGTAATCAACAGCAGTGATGATACATTAAAAAATGAGGATTTATTAGATTTTAATTATTCTCGAAAAAACGAATATATTTCCAGAGCCTGCGGATTTAAAACGCTTTTTTATTTAGACGCTGCAAATCCTATATTATTGACTGATGCACCAACTTCTGACGGAATCTGGATTCAAAACATTACGATTACAAATTCTAATATTATAAATGAAATTGAAACACATGTCAAAATATATTTTTAGTATTTTTCTTGTGTTTTGTATTTCATTTGCACAAGCACAAACAATAGACAGCATTGCTGTTTCCAGAAGATTTAGAGAAAATAATTCTTTCACTGAGAAGAAAGTTTCTACTCCGGAAAAAAAAGTTGATAGCATTCCGGTAAAAACGGATCGCTATGGTTTGAGAGTTGGAGTCGATTTATATCATTTAACTCGTGGAATATTTGATGACAATTTTAAAGGAGCTGAGTTTGTTGCCGATTTGAGATTAAGTAAGAGAATGTATCTGGCAGGAGAGTTTGGTTATGAAAATATAACGATCAATGATGAAACTACCAATTTCACTACAAACGGAAGTTATTACAAACTGGGATTGGATTACAATACCTACGAAAACTGGCTGAATATGGAAAACATTCTGAGTTTGGGTTTTCGTTATGGTATGAGTTCTTTCAGTCAAACACTGGATGGTTATGATATTTATAACAGAAATCATTATTTTGACGAAAACAATACTGTAGTTTCAGGACAACAATTTTCAGGACTTTCAGCTCATTGGATAGAATTTGTTTTGGGTGTTAAGGCCAAAGTTTTCAATAATGTTTTCTTAGGATTCAGTACCCGATTGAATCATTTGGTTTATAATAAAGAACCACAAGGATTTGAAAATCTTTACATTCCCGGATTCAACAGAACTTATAACGGTGGTTTTGGTGTAGGATTTAATTATTCTGTTTCTTATTTAATACCGTTTTATAAAGCGAAACAATCTTTAAAAAAATAACTTTTCTAATTTATTTCATAAAAAAATCCCATCAACAATAATGCTGATGGGATTTTTTAGTTATTGGAAGAAAATTATTTTTTCTCTTTTCTTCTTTTTCTTTCGGTTTGAATAAGCAAAAGTTCTCTGCTTGTTTGTCCTGCTACAGAAGTATTTTCTTCGGCACGACGAATTAGGTAAGGCATAACATCTTTTACTGGTCCAAAAGGCAAATATTTTGCAACATTATAACCATTTGCTGCCAAATTATAACTGATGTTATCACTCATTCCGTACAATTGCCCAAACCAGATTCTTTTATCATTTGGTTGAAGCCCTCTTTCTTTCATCATTTCCATCAATTTGTAAGAACTTAATTCGTTATGAGTTCCTGCAAAAATGTCCATTTTATCGATGTTGTCCATCATATAACTTACCGCTGCATTGTAATTAATGTCGGTCGCTTCTTTTGAAGCGCAGATTGGAGTTGGATATCCTCTTTCAATTGCACGGGCATTTTCTCCTTCCATATAAGCGCCACGAACTATTTTCATTCCAATATAAAAACCTTCTGCTTTTGCCTGTTCGTGCAATTTTTTCAAATAATCCAAACGATCCCAACGGTACATTTGCAAAGTATTGAAAACAATCGATTTTTCTTTATTGTATTTACGCATCATTTCGGTAACCAAATCATCGGCTGCATCCTGCATCCAACTGTCTTCGGCATCAATCAATAAAGCCACGTCTTTTTTGTGAGCTTCACTACAAACTTTGTCAAATCGAACTTTAATTCTATCCCACTCCGCTTGCTCATCTGCTGTCAAAGTTTGCTTTGCTCCTACTTTTTCATACAAATCAATACGTCCAAAACCTGTTGGCTTGAAAACAGCAAAAGGAATTGCCTGACGCTCTTTTGCAAAATCGATTGTTTTTATGGTCATTTCAAGAGCAGCATCAAATTGGCTTTCCTCCTCTTTTCCTTCAACAGAATAATCTAAAACAGAAGAAACTCCTTTTGTGTACATTTTATCAACCACAGATAAACAGTCGTTTTCATTGATACCACCACAAAAATGGTCAAAAACAGTTGCTCTGATTAAACCTTCTACCGGAAGTTTTGATTTCAATGCAAAATTGGTTACAGCAGTTCCAATTCGCACTAATGGCTGACTGCTAATTAATTTGAATAAAAAATAAGCTCTTTCTAATTCGGTATCACTTTTAAGAGAAAAAGCTATCTGGGTATTATTAAATATTTGTTCCATTTATTTTTCTATTTTTGCAGCAAATATAATGAGTATTACAAAGATTTTTATCAAAATACTATTATATTTATCGCCTTTTTGGAACTAAATTCCACCACAAATAACCATCAACCATTTTACTAATTGTTAAACTTAAAAAATGAAAAACGTTACTAAGGAAACTTATTCAAATTCTTCTTTTGTACAAGAAAAAAAACCAACCAGCTTTTTTGATTTTATAGTCATGCTCTTTGTAGCAGCCATTTTAGTTATCGACTTTTTATCTCCTTTTCAATGCTCGGAAATTATTAACCCTCAATTTCTATATCTATCTATTTTGAATGTATTGATGGGAACATTTATTTATTTCAATCCGTCAATCATTGAAAATGGTTTTATTTCTGTTTTCAAAAAAAGTATGGTCGTTAAGACTTATCTTGCATTTTTAATACTTTGTGCCTTATCTATTTTTGCTGCAAGAAATACTAATTTATCTATTTCAAGATATTTCAATTTATTGACCGCTTTGGGGCTTTTTGCGAACTTGTCTATATTGTTGTACAAGCGAAAACACTTATTTTATAATATATTATTAATTGTAGGAATAGCTACATTCTTGCAATCTTTTACCGAATTAATGAATTTTATGAAAGTATCTAAGGCCGAAAATCTTGCTGCTGCCTTAACAAAATTCAAAGGAAATACCGGTAACATCAATATTTTTGCAGCGAGTTTAAATGTGAAAATTCCATTTACCTTGTTGGGAGTTCTTTTGTTCTCAGATTGGAAAAAATGGTTCATGGCTACCGCTTTTTTCTTTGCTACTATTGGAGTGTTTTTAACCAGTGCCAGAGCCTCTCTTATTAGTTTTATTTTAGTAATTATTATTTATATGGCAATTGCAATTACATCAAAATCATTGCAAAAACAACGTATTTCTAATATAATTCCTGTTGCACTTTTAATCATTGCCTCATTATTTGTTGCAAATTCTACATTCAAAAGAATGCAACATCAACAAAATTTAGCACGTTATGAATCGGTTACTAACCGTTTGGCTACATTGAATACAAAAGATGCTTCGGTAAGCAGCCGTCTTTTTATTTGGAACAATGCCAAAAATATTACCTTATCGAATCCACTTTTAGGAATTGGACTTGGGAATTATCTGGTAGAATCAATTGCTTATGACAGCATTAAGTACAATGATGGAGATGCTTCTTTACATTCTCACAACGATTTTCTTGAAATATTTGCCGAAACAGGAATTGTAAACGGATTGATATTCTTAGCGATTTTTATTTTTGCTTTAATAGCTTCAATTAAGAAAATCTTCAAAAAAGAAGACAGTATCGAAAAATATATTGCGGTTCTTACTCTAATGGTTTTAATTGTTTATGGAATTGACTCTATGTTCAATTTCCCTATGTTCCGACCAACAATGATGGTGTTTTTCAGTTTCTTTTTGGCTCTTTCAGTTATAAATATTGATGGTAATGACGAAACCGAAAAAGAACATTCTTCACCTAAAATACTTTCAATTTCCTTGCTTTCTGTAGGAATTTTAACAATTGCATTTTCTTATTTTGCATTCAAAGCTTCTCAATTAGAATATGCTTTGAGAGTTGATACTCAAACCGGAGTTGGAACAAAAATTACACCTGAGGAAATTTTAGAAAAAATACCCACATTTCCTAATGTTTTCAGCACTTCTGAACCTTTTATAGAATATGTAGGTTTGTACAATCTTTTTAAAAAGGATTATGTAAATGCAGATAAATATTTATTGGAAGCCCGAAAAATAAATGTTTATACAGGACATCCTGATTTTTATCAAATGGCAGTTGAAATTAACCGTAAAAATTATGACGAGGCTATAAAATATTCTAAAACATTATCTAAAATTCAGCCACGTCATTTCAAATATTATAATGGAGCGATTGATCTTGCAGTAATGAGAAAAAATGCTGACGAAATATTGTACTTCCACAACGAATTTATCAAACTGAGAAATGAGTCTAAAGTTTGGGCAAAAGCGGCAACCGGTTTGGCTCAGGTAAACTATGACTATGCAAAAACAATGGAATTCATCAACAAAGGATTGGAATTATTCCCTGACGATCCGGGATTAATTTCAGCAAGACGTATAAAAGTTCAGAATCATTATTATACTCTGGCGCAGAAATATGTTGCAAACAATCAAATTCAAAATGCAATTGCCGAGTATAACAAAGCTTTAAAGGAAGATCCAAAAGATATGACTACCCAACAAAATCTGGGTGTTTGTTATATCAAATTAAATCAGCCACAACAAGCTATTCCTTATTTGAACAATGCTCTGACTTCTCCTGAATTGAAAGACGGAAAAACCGAATATTTATTAGGTATTTGTTATCTTAATCTTCAAAATAAGACGCAAGGATGTAAGTTTATGACAATTGCTACCGAGAAAAAATTCCCGGGAGCAGAAACTATCTTAAATCAACAATGCAAATAATTTTGTAAATGTTAGAACCTATTCAAGCCAACGATTATAGAATTCATTTTAATGAAGACGGATACGATTCTCTCAATGAATATTTAAAACAAAATAAATATTCAAAAATATTTGTATTTGCCGACAGTAATACAAATGAATTATGTTTGCCCAATTTTCTTTCTCGATTAGAAACCGAATTAGAATTAGAAATTATCGAATTTGAAGCAGGTGAAGAAAACAAAAATATAGAAACCTGCATTCAGCTTTGGAATGTTTTGACCGAATTGGGAGCTGACAGGAAAAGCCTTATTATAAATGTTGGTGGCGGTGTTGTAACTGATTTAGCAGGATTTGTGGCTTCTACTTTCAAAAGAGGTTTAGATTTTATCAATGTTCCAACAACTTTACTTTCGATGGTGGATGCTTCTGTTGGCGGAAAAACCGGTATTGATTTAGGCAATTTAAAAAATCAGATTGGTGTAATCAATAATCCGAAAATGGTTTTGATTGATTCTAATTTTTTGGAAACGCTTCCTCAAAATGAAATGAGATCCGGACTTGCCGAAATGTTAAAACACGGATTGATTTTTGATAAAAATTATTGGAATAAATTCTTAAATTTATCTGAAATAGATTTTGCCGATTTTGACCAATTGATTCATCGTTCGGTAGAAATCAAAAATGAAATTGTTAATCAGGATCCAACAGAAAAAGGAATTCGAAAAGCACTTAACTTTGGACATACTTTAGGACACGCTATTGAAAGCTATTTTCTGGAAAATGAATCAAAACAAAAGCTTCTTCACGGAGAAGCTGTGGCTGTGGGAATGATTTTGGAAAGTAATATTGCTTTACAAAATCATTTAATTTCCGAGTCAGAATATATTCAAATCAAAAGCACAATCAAGAATATCTTTGAAGAAATTTACTTTGAAGAAAAAGACATAAATTGTATCTTAGAATTGCTTGTTCATGACAAAAAAAATGAGTTCGGAAAAATTCATTTTTCATTGATTGAAGGCATAGGAAAAGCTAAAATAAACCAAGAGACTGAAAATAAAACAATTAAATCAGCTTTTGAAGACTACAAAACTTAATTTTTTTTTAACAAAAGCTTTGTAATTCGCATATATAATTTTTTACATTTGTGCAGATGAAGAAAAATAAAAAAATCAATAAAAATGGGTTTTGCAGCAGCGAAAACTATGTTCGTGACTATAGGTCTGCGAACCTGTTTTCAATGACAAAATGGATTTTGAATTTTGAAATTTTTCAGCATACAATAATATATAACGAAAAACTGCCTATCATTTATGCAAATATTAGGGTTTGAAAAAAAATGTCTTCAGTCACATTTTTTAATTTTAAATCCCTAAAATAAATGAACACAAAATATTTTGATCTGATCAACCAAACATACTACTTCCCACAAGAAGAATTCAATCTTAACAAAGACAATCTTCAATTTCACAACATTGATTTGATGAAATTGGTTGAACAGTATGGTACTCCGTTAAAATTTACCTATTTACCTCAAATTTCCAATAACATTAAAAAAGCCAAAAACTGGTTTAGAAATGCAATGGAAAAAAACAAATATGAAGGTAAATATTTTTATTGCTATTGTACAAAAAGCTCTCATTTTGAATACATTATGAATGAGGCTTTCAAAAACAATATTCATGTTGAAACTTCATCGGCTTTTGATATTAATATTGTTGAAAATCTGTTGGAAAACGGAAAAATAAACAAAAGCACTTATGTAATTTGTAACGGTTTCAAAAGAGATCAATACATTACCAATATTGCCCGCCTGATTAATAATGGCCATAAAAACACTATTCCGATTATTGATAATTATGAGGAATTAGATTTGTTGCAGGCTGAAATTAATGGTAAATTCAAAATCGGAATCAGAATTGCAGCCGAAGAAGAACCTAAATTTGAATTTTATACTTCTCGTTTGGGAATTGGTTACAAAAACATTATCAATTTTTACAGAAAACAGATTCAGGACAATAAAAAACTGGAACTTAAAATGTTGCACTTTTTTATCAATACCGGAATCAATGATACGGCTTACTACTGGAACGAATTGGTAAAATGTATCAAAGTATATATTGCTCTTAAAAAAGAATGTCCAACTTTGGACGGTCTAAATATTGGAGGTGGTTTCCCAATCAAAAACTCTTTGGCTTTTGAATATGATTACCAATATATGATTGATGAAATCATTAATCAAATCAAGATTGCCTGTGAAGAAGCCGATGTTGATGTTCCGAATATTTTTACTGAATTTGGATCTTTTACCGTTGGAGAAAGTGGCGGAGCTATTTATCAGGTACTTTACCAAAAACAACAAAATGACAGGGAAAAATGGAATATGATTGATTCTTCTTTCATTACCACTTTGCCTGATACCTGGGCCATCAATAAAAGATTTATCATGTTGGCCGTAAATAGATGGAATGATACTTATGAGCGCGTTTTATTAGGAGGAATGACTTGTGACAGTGATGACTATTACAATTCTGAGCAAAACATGAATGCCATCTATTTGCCTAAATACAACAAAGAAAAACCATTATATATTGGCTTTTTCAACACGGGAGCCTATCAGGAAACTATTGGTGGATACGGAGGATTGCATCATTGTTTAATTCCGCAACCAAAACACATTTTGATAGATCGTGACGAAAACGGAATTCTTGCCACAGAAGTTTTCTCTGAGCAACAAACTTCGGAAGATGTTTTAAAAATTTTAGGCTACAAATAATTAAACACATAAATAATCGATATTGAAATTTTGGTTACATTTGAAATTCTACTTTCAAAAATCCAACTTTTCAATTCTAAAATTCAAATAAAATGAGCAAAGGACCAATAAGTCAATTTATTGAGAAAAACTACCTTCATTTCAACTCTGCAGCTCTTGTTGATGCAGCAAAAGGATATGAACAACATCTACTTGAAAACGGAAAAATGATGATTACTCTTGCCGGAGCAATGAGTACGGCAGAGTTAGGAAAATCATTGGCTGAAATGATTCGTCAGGACAAAGTACATATCATTTCTTGTACAGGTGCCAACCTTGAAGAAGATATTATGAATTTGGTTGCTCATAATTCATACAAAAGAGTTCCTAACTACAGAGATTTAAGCCCTCAGGAAGAGTGGGATTTACTTGAAAATCATTACAATCGTGTAACCGATACTTGTATTCCTGAAGAAGAAGCTTTCAGAAGATTGCAATCTCACTTATATGACATTTGGAACAAAGCTGATAAATCTGGAGAAAGATATTTCCCGCACGAATTCATGTATCAAATGATTAATTCAGGAGTTTTGGAGCAATATTACGAAATTGACCCAAAAGATTCCTGGATGGTTGCAGCTGCCGAAAAAAACTTACCTATAGTGGTTCCGGGTTGGGAAGACAGTACTATGGGTAATATTTTTGCTTCTTACTGTATTAAAGGTGAATTTAAGGCTTCAACCACAAAAAGTGGTATTGAATACATGATGTGGTTGGCCGATTGGTATCCAAAAAATTCAGGTGGAAAAGGTGTAGGTTTCTTCCAAATTGGAGGAGGAATTGCCGGAGATTTCCCAATTTGTGTAGTTCCTATGTTGTATCAGGATATGGAAATGCATGATATTCCTTTCTGGAGTTATTTCTGTCAAATTTCAGATTCAACTACCAGTTACGGATCTTACTCAGGAGCCGTTCCAAACGAAAAAATCACTTGGGGTAAACTTGATATTCACACCCCTAAATTTATTATCGAATCGGATGCAACTATCGTAGCTCCTCTTATTTTTGCTTACCTATTAGACCAATAAGAATTATGAAAAGAATTATTGTTGATTACATCAAACTTACAAACGAAATTTTGAACCTTTTGGTTGATAAATTTCCTGACGGTTATGATGATTCCGATATTATCCGATTCAAAAATCACAAAAACGAAACTATCGAAGCGGTAGAAGTTAGAACTGAAGACACTATTTATTTAGTAAAAATCAGTACAAAATTGGCTGACAGAATCGTTAATTTTGAAGAAGACGAAGATGACGTAATTGTTCCTATCGAACCAATTAAAGGTATTGAACTTGACGATGAAGATGCAACGGCTGATGACGATGAAGATGATGATTATGACAAACCGGATACTGATTTAGAAGAGGGAGACGAAGACGAAGAAGATTAATTTATTATAAAAAAGGTTGTTGAAAAACAGCCTTTTTTTGTGGTTTTTTTTAGCTTATTTCTTTTATGAAAAGGGTAATGTATCAGAGTTAGTGATACGGGTTTTTTCAATGATAACTACCTGAAAATTAAAAATAAAATGAAAATGAGTTAAACAAAGATGAGTTATACGGCTCACCTTTGTTGTTGTAATAATACCAGACCAATACGAGAAAGCGTTTGGAAGTGGAGCTGACTATATTTATTACAATTAGGAACAATGGGTTCTGGCCGTTGGTTTGATTATTTAAATGGATTACCTAATAAACAGTAAAAATTATGGAATATAGCACAAATAAACTTATAGGATTAATAGTTATATTATTTTTCAGTTGTTACTACATTGTCTACAAGTATCGCGATGATAGTAAATCGAAAATTTTTAAAGAATTGGATTGGAATGATGGTTTCAGGTAGAGTCTATATTATGTTAACAACAGCAATAATCATTTGTATTTGGCAAATTATTAGATGGCTAACAAAGTAAAGGTAGAATTACATTCCGACGGAACATTTTCTATTACTTCTCTTAGTTCAATATTTATTGCGCGCTTTGTACTAAATGACATCATAGGTCTTGGACAACTGTAATTTAATTTTAGGAGAAACAGTAGATTAGCTGCTACTTCGTTTTTTTCCTGTAATAAATCCGTGGTATTAAGTTGGAAGTATTTATTTTTTAAGGATATTTAATCATCCCTTATGTTTCCTATGTTATAAAGCGTCTTGCTGGTATGATTTTTCATGTCAATGCAAACTCTCACTATTAAATTGGTATTCCTTCGCTTAAAAAATGTAATTCTGTCATTGTTCCTTTTTTTTTTTTTGAAGCAGTTATTCCCAATTACCTTGAATAGCAATATTTAAACTATCGTTTTCTACTTCCATATCAATAGGGAATATAATTTTATATTCATCCATGTCAATATCACAACGTCCTAAACAACCTTCGGTTTCACTCCACAACTGCACATTGTAAGCTTTACCATATAACTGCATTCCTATAGATGGGAATACCTTAAAAGTGGCAGGCATAGTATAATCGCTTGGATAAAATCCAGTTTCTGTTAAAGGAACTTCTGAACCATTTTTAAATACTTTAAAATAAAGTTTTTGAGCCGGTAGTGTAGTTCGCCCTTCGAAATCATTGAGTTTAATTGTTTTCAAGGTAAATGTATTATTGTCATTGGTACAACTCATCATGAAAAGGATGAATAGTGAAAAGAATATTTTTTTCATTGTAATTTTATATTAAAATATTAATTGTTTTGATAAGTAGTTTAATGCTGTGAGGAAAGTAATTCGAGTTGTTCTATTTTGTCTTCTATTTGTGTGATTAAGGTTTGTAGCATTTTTACAAAATTATTCTTGTCCCATTCTCTATGTTTTATTTTGATTTTTGTACTAAACGGTTTTTCGAATAGATAATAATAAAGTAAATCATAATCAGGATTAGTATCATTTTTTATTAATTCAATTTGTTTACTATATAATGTAATTCTGTAATCAAAATAATCTGTCAAATTTTCTATTTGCTTTGATAGACTTTGGTTGTCTAGATATTGGGTTAATAGAATAATATAATCTTGCCATTGTAAATTGTATTTTATTTTATCTATTTTTTGATAACATATTGCACAATTAAAGAAAAGGATTTCAAAGTTGCTTTGACTGTTTATGTTTCTATATGGGATTAGTGTTTTTGTATTATTGAAAGCCACACAAAAAGAAGATTGTGAGATGTTTTTTTTGGAAAAAATGTTTTCTATGTTTATTTTTTTTGTCTGTTCAACAGTCATGTGAATACTTTGTTTTATTTTTTTTGGACTAAAAACATAAGATTTGTATTCTTTGAAAAAACTTGTGATAATTTCATCAAAAATTAAATATTGGTTCATTTTGTCAATAAAAAACCATTCTTTTTTTTCAATATAATTATCAGTGTTTACCGATTCTATTGTTAGATATAATAATTCATAATTTTCAAATAAAAAAATAGTGATGCTTCCCCGATTATTTGAAGAAAACAAAATGATAGACTCATTGGATTCGTATTCAACCTTAAGGCTCTTATCGAGTTCCATTAAACAAGAAATCAGAATTTTGAATTTTAATCCTACTTGATGTTTTGCTATTTTGGAAGTATATAGCACAAAACAAAGTATAGCCAGAAGTGCTATTGTATAAATTAACCACATATAAAATTTACTTTAATAAATTATTAGAAAGGAGAAGGTTGATTTTTTGTTATTGTTACAATAGTTCTATTAATGTATGGGAATAAAGCTATCATGGTAATTGTTAGTATTATAAGTACACTAATTGTTTCATAATAATCTATTGCGTATCGAATATGATTTTGGGCATTTATAGAATTCACCAGCATTTTGTTAGCTGCTTTTTTTGCATAGGTTGTACTTGCTCCATGCTGCGTTAAAAGATTTTTATAATGTTCTATTTTTTGAAAACTTGTAGTATTGTCAAAAGATATTTTGTTTTGAAAAGTATTAAAGTGTTTACTTTTTGAATATAATTCAAAATAATTCATCAATCCAATACTAAAATAAAACCCCAAACATCGCATTAATAAACAGATACCTGCTGATGTAGCGCTTAGCCTTTCAGGAACCGATGCTACCATAAAAATAATAGATGGAGTCATGAGCATACCCACACCTAATCCTTGAATAAGCAAAGGAATATAGAAATAGTTTTCATTAGCTTCTATAGTAAAGATAAAAATCATCCCTGCATAATAGATAAACAGAAGCATGAAACCATATATCCAAAGTAGGCGTATAGGACGATTTTGTAAAACAAATACTCCTGAAATTATTACACCTATAATGATTCCTAAAATATTAAAGAGTGTAATGTAGCCAATATGAATGGGGTCTAGTTTTAAAACATTTTGAAAATAAGTAGTGGTAATTGATAATGCAAAACGACAGAGATAAAAGATAATAATGATTAAAGCTCCCAGTTTGAAATTACGGTATTTAAATACTTCTAAGTTAAAGTAAGGTCGTTTTAAAGTTGATTGTCTGATGAAAAAAAGTGCGCCAGTGATTAGAATAGCCAACGTACTCCAACAAATACGAGGATCTTCTAACCAATAATACTCTTGTCCATATACCATGATATATCCCGTCAAGGTAAGTGAAATAGCGTACAATAAAAAGCTTGACCAGTCTAATTGGTATAAAGGGAATTTAACATCTAATCTAACATTATTCATGAACAACAATAAAAAAAGTAGACTAGGTAAGTAAGAGAACATGGCGCACTTATAAAGGAAATTAAAATTAAACGAATCAATTATTTCGGCTGTAATAAAATTATTGAATGGAATCATACATGCAAGCATTCCAAAGAAAATAGAATAACCAATTACCCTGGCTCTTTGGGTTCTTAATCTAGAATAAATCATTGATAAAGATAAATTTACTGTCATAGTAAAAGCCATTCCCTGAATGAATCTAAAAGGGAAAAGGATACTGTTTTCCTGTGTATTGTAACACACATAAGAACTTAAAATTTGTATAAGTGTAATAATTATAAAATATTCTTTGGCTGCTAAAAATCTAAAAAAACGTCTTTCGAGAGAAAAGAAAGATACATATCCAGCATAAAATAATGCTACTGAAAAATAGACATCATAAGTTTCAATTCCTGTGTTTCCAGCTGCTGCATTGATATTTGCTATGGGTAAAAAGAATAATACTAAACTAGGTAATAGTACTATAAACAAGGTTACTTTTACCAACCATTCAGGAACCCATGATTTGAATAAGAAACTTTTTGGAAGCATTTGTTATTGGTTTTTAGCTATAGTAACATTAACATTCATTCCTGCTTTGAGTAAGATTGATTCACTTTTAGGATTCGTTACTCGTATTCTGACAGGAACACGTTGTACAATTTTGACATAATTTCCTGTTGAATTATCAGGAGGAAGTAATGAGAAACTGGACCCAGTAGCAGGAGAAAATGATATTATTACTCCTTTGAAAATTTTATCAGGGTAGGAATCAGCTGTAAAAGTTGCTGTGTCTCCTAATTTCATAGTTTCGATTTGAGTTTCTTTATAATTAGCAACGACCCATTTGTCCGTTTCGCCATTTACGATATAAGCTAAAACCTGTCCAGGGTCAATCATTTGTCCCACTTCTATAGTTCTTCTTCCCATGTAACCATCATAAGATGCGATTACAGCTGTATAAGTTACATCTAGTTTATGACGGTCTAATAGTGATTCTAATCTTTTAATTTCGGCTTCGACTACTGCTTCTTGTGCTTTTGCATCATTTACTTCAGATAATGAGGCTTGGTATTTTTCAGTTGAAGATGAAAGTTCAGCTCCAGCAATGTCATAGTTAGCTTGTACAGCTTCTAATTTTTGTTGGGTTGCTGATTCTGTTTCCACTAATTTTTTATAACGATTCAGTTCTAGTTTTTGTTTCACTAGTTCGGCTTTGTTAACTTCAATTTTTGAGTGATAAACCTGGGTAGTTTTAGTTAGGGTTTGTACTTTGCTTTTCCAAACTAAGAGTTGGGCTTTTGCATTCATTAAAGCTGCTTCAGTTTGGTTTTGTTGTATAGTGTATTCTCTTTGATCAATTAAAATAAGTGTATCTCCTTTTTTTACCGCTTGGTTTTCTTCAAATTTAACTGCGGTTATAAATCCTCCAGCTCTTGCTATTACTGGATTTATATATTCTTGTACTTGAGCATCATTCGTATATTCATTGTGATAGATATCCCATAAAGTGATGATTCCCCAAATGATTAAAACAACAGCAATAATTCCTGCAATCCAAGCAGTAATTTTGGTAATTAATTTATCGGTAACTGTGTACTGATTTCTATTTCTCATTTTTTAAAGTGTTCCTAAGACATTTTGAAGTTGGTAGTATTGAATTTGTGCTTCGATTCTAGATGAAGCGTATTTGAATTGACTTTCTAATAATTGAATATCGGCATCTAATAAATCAGTAATAAGTGCTGATTGATTGAAATAGTTTTCTTTTACAATTCGAGCATTTTCTGCTGATTGATCGATATCTTTTTTATTTACATCAATCCGAATTAGAGCTTCTTTGAATCGCTGGTAATTTTGAAAAACTTGTTCTCTCATTTTATCATCGGTATGATGATGTTCTACTTCTTCTTTTTCGAGATTCATTTTGGCAATTCGCTCTTTTGGTTTATTGATATAAAGTTCAGAAAGTGGAATAGAGGCTCTTACTCCGAAAATTCCCAATGTATAATTGCTTGGTGAATAAGGGTATAAAAATATTTGAGGATTAGCCAGGAAAAATTCACCATATAGTCCCACTTTAGGTTTTACATTCGCTTTGATACTTCTAAGGTCTAATTTTTTTATTTCGACTTTTTTCTCAGAAATATGATATTCGTAGGCATTTTTCTCCGCTATTTTAAGGTATTCCTCATATGATTTAAGTTCATTTAGTTCAGGATTAATTTCGTCCAAAGGATTGATTAATTGCTCATCAGGTAATCCTATTAAAATATTAAGTTTTTGATTGGCTATGATAATGTCATTTTCGATACGCACTAGCATCATTTTTTGATTGGATAGTTTTAATTCAATTCTTAAAACATCACTTTTTAAAACGGTACCATGTTTGTATAAATCCTTAACTTCTAATAATTGTTTTTCTTGATTGGCAATATCTTTGAGCATTAAATCTTTGAAAATAATACTACGCTGTAAGTCTAAATAATAGACTGCAGCTTGTAATTTTATCTCGGAAACAGTTAGGTTTTTTTGTATTTGAGCCATTTCATAGGCCACTTTATTTTTGTCAATTTTTAAATTTAATTTGTTTCCGTTATATATATTAAAGTAATAATCAGTACTTAATTTGTATAATAAATGGATCACTTCATGCTGAGTAGGTTTGCTAAAAAGGCCGTTTTCATATACCGGAATATTAGTAGCGTATTCATAATTTCCTTTTAATATAATTTCCGGAAATCGTTCGTGTTTACTTTCGGCTATTTCTTCTTTGCTAACTTCAACTTCAAGATTATTTATATTAATTTCTTTACTGTATTCTAACGCTTTATTCCATGTTTGATTTAACGAGAGTGTTGGCTTTTTTTGAGTTGTATTTGTTGGACTTTGTGCCCATAAAAAAGATGAATTTTGTACTACTAGATACAATAAAAAGTACTTTTTGACGTGATTAAACATTTGCATTTAAATTTTATAATGCAAATATAAATTCGATAAGAGGTCAACTATTTGCGTAAAACAGCCTATTGTTTTATGATTTCAGCCAATCGCTACAATTGGTTAGTTTTAGATATAAAGTTGTTTTAGTTTTGCTTAAAAATAGAGTCAAAATATATTATTTGATAGCAAAAAATATGTTTCGTATCTTTATATAATATCCTTTATTATAACTATTTACCATGAGTTTAATAGCCTCTTTACCCGAAATTGACACCTTATCTTCTTCTGTTTTTGTAAAGCATGAAAGGTTTGAAAAATTCATTCCATATCATAGCCACACTAAAGGTCAACTATCGTATGTTGAAGGTGGTTTAGCTTATCTACAGGTAAATGATAAAAAATATGTTATTCCTGCAAAGCATTATTTTTGGGTTCCACAGGGATTAACACATGTTCTTAAAATTGGTCATTCCGGGACTGTTTTACGCTCGCTCTTTTTTTATACACATGATGATGATAGTCATCCCTTTTATTCAGAAGTAGGGATTTATCCCATTAATGATTTACTATTGGAAATGATTAAATATTCTGAAAGTTGGTATGGGCATATTAATCCCGGTGAAGATCAATTTTTGTTTTTATCAGTGATTAAAAATATTTTGCCAGAAATTAGTAATAAGCGATTGCCAATTGCTTTGCCTTTCTCTGAAAATGAAAGAATAAAACCAATATTAGATTATCTCTTAATTAATATATCAGATAGTCACTCCTTACAAAGTATAGGATATGAATTTGGTATTAGCGAAAGAAGTTTGTCGCGTTTATTTCAACAAACATTAGCGACCTCATTTTTACAATATCTTAAGTTATTACGAATTATTAAATCTATTGAGTTAATGCTGCAAACGGATTTATCTATTAATGAAATTGCTTATGAAGTTGGTTATGGAAGTTTATCGGCCTTTAGTGATGTATTTATGCAGCTTACTAATTCCAGACCTTCAGATTTTAAAAAGAATTTTTAAAACGATTTCAATTTAGAAAATATGATAACGATAGTTATAAAGAGAGTTTACGATTGCAAAAAGAGTGACGGAACTTATCGCATATTGATAGATCGATTATGGCCTCGTGGAATAAAGAAAGCAGATTTACAAATTGACGAATGGAATAAAGAAATAGCTCCTTCACCTGAATTAAGAAAATGGTTTGAACATAAAGAAGCCTATTTTGAAGAATTTACTAAACAATATATTCAGGAATTGAATATTAAAAAAGAGGAAGTACAGCGATTAAGAAATATAGCGCAAAAAACATCTTTGTCATTATTACAACACAAAAAAACCTTCTGAAAATTATAAAGTTTGTTGATGGTGATGGTATTATTTTAGAAGATATTATTTCAAAAAAAGAATTTGAAGTTAGATTTTTAGGTATAGATGCACCTGAAATAAATTATTGTAAAAAGATAAAACAAGATGAAAAAGAGTTGCAAGTTCCAGCTGCACTATTAATCAAATTAGGTTATTTATCATTTAACTTTTTAAAAGATCAAGTTAATTTGGGTGATTTTTGCACGTTAGTACAGGAGCGAAATAATTTAGTTGATAAATATGGTAGACATTTAGGCTATCTTATTTTAAACGATGGTAGAGTTTTAAACGAAATTATGATAAAAGAAGGCTATGCAAAGCCATATAGCAACGTTTTATGTGAAATGCTTCCGATGTATCAAGAATGGAATTTACAAGCTATAAACAGCTTAAAAGGATTATATTCTTTAATTAATAAATTTTAAATTTAATGTGGACTAAATGTGGGCTAGGACTAGAAACAAAAAACCCTAACTAATTGATTTACAATTGTCAGGGTTTAATTTAAGCGGAGAAATAGGGACTAGCACCCACTTTATCGGACTTAATCTTACTTAATCAAAACCTCCTAAATCCCTTGTAATATAAGGAATTTTTCATTTTTAGCAACAAGTTAAAATCAAGCCAATTATGTACAAAAACAGTCAATGTGGGGATTATGTGGGGATATTTTATTACCTTTAGAGTATTGAAAAACCTAGTATTTAAGACCAAATGGCAACAATTAACTACCTAATTAAGGGCGAAAAAAACGCAACAAACATACTTTTGCGTTTCAAAAATGGCAGAAAATTCGACTTAACAGCTACAACGGATTTAAAGGTTGAGCCTAAACGATGGAGTCCCGCTAAACAAAAAGTCAAACTTACTGCCGACGACGCCACCAAAGACGATGTCAATAATAAACTTGCCGAGCTCGAAAAATTCATTTTTGACGAATTCAATTCCGATAATAGCAAAGGTGAACATATTGACAAACATTGGCTAAGAAAGAAAATAGCCAGCTTTTTCAACAGGCCAGTTGACGAAACGGCAATTGATCAGGTATTCTTTGTCCCATTCATTGAAACCTTCATTAAAAATGCTCCAACAAGAATAATAAAAGGCAAAAACAAACCGATTTCCAAAGGAACAATTACAAAATACACAACCACGCAGCACAAACTGGAAGAATACGAAAACCGATTTAAAACCAAATTGAAATTTACCGATTTGGATTTGACATTCTATGACCGCTTTGTAAACTTCCTATCCCAGGAGCAAAATATAAATTTAGGAACCATCGGTAATTATATAGGCACTTTAAAGACCATTGCCAGAGACGCCAAACTAAAAGGACTTCCGGTACATTCACACATTGAGCACCCTAACTTTTTTGTACCAAAAGTCACTGCCGACAGCATTTATTTGAAAGATGAGGAAATCAACAAAATATTCAAACACGACTTCAAAGGAGTCGAACGCTTGGAAAACACAAGAGATTTATTCATCATTGGTTTACGCACAGGACTACGTATTTCTGATTTTTTAAGATTGAAAGATGCTAATATCAAAAACGGTTATATTGAAATTGAAACTCAAAAAACCGGACAGACAGTAACTATTCCACTTCATCATCAGGTGAGGGAAATATTGGAAAAAAGAAACGGTTTCCCGAGAAGTATTTCAGACCAAAAATTCAACGAACATGTTAAGGAATTATGCAAGGTGGCAAAATTCACTGAAAAAGTTCAGGGTTCAAAGATTAATCCGGAAAGTAAAAGAAAAGAACAAGGTGTTTTCCCGAAATGGGAATTAGTTACTTCCCATATTTGCCGTCGTTCATTTGCTACCAACTTATATGGAAAATTGGATAATCTGACCATTATGGGGATTACAGGACATCAGACTGAAACTCAATTCCTGAAATACATCAAAATTACCAATACCGAAAAAGCCGAAAAATTGAAAGCTTATTGGAACAAACAGAACGAGGAGCAAAACATCGAAGAAAAAACAATGACAGTGGTTAAATAAAGTAAAGTTTAATATATTTAGCCTTTTTAATTTTTTTAACGCATGCAAGATGTTAATTCCTTAACAAAAGGATCAAGCAAGAATAACTTTCAGGAAGTTTCCCCTAATCCGGCTATAAACCATGAATACCTCAACAAGTTTTGTGAGGCTATAAGCGATGAAACTCTTGTCGACCGTACTCCTTTCAAACAGGTTTATGAATCCAAAATCACGTATTTCACACCCTTTCTTCAGTCGGAGGTGATGAAAAACTTATCGCATTTGAGCAGTAATAAAAAGGATAATTATTTGTCTTTTGTTATCGATAAAATTGCCAGAACTCCATACTACGGAATTAGCAAATCCGAAATGATTGAAATTCTAATGGATTACGATCTGACGATAGACGAATTTCCGAATTTAAGTGACCCAGAAATGGATAGTCATTTGAGTAATGATTATTTTACTGAGCAATTGTCAATTCTAGAGTACGATAGCATCTACAACCTTCACCATCAATTTTATCGTTTTTCCGCGAAGATTGAGGCCGACATTATGATTGATTTTTTGGAAAGTAAACTATTTTCGGAAACCAATCCCCTTACCAATTCTGAAAATTCTGACCAAACCGACAGCTCAAATCAATTATCAGTCAATCAGTCCGTCATATTACTGGACAAATTAGGCTTGTTCAATACTCCTTTGTTTGAAAACAAACCAAATACCAAAAAAGCCAAACTCATAAGCTTATTATTGGGCAAAAACGAGAAGAACGTTAAGACTGCAATCGAAAAACTCGAATTAAAACCAAAAGACATAACCACTGGTTACCAAAGGGATTTAGACAAAATTCAACGCATTTTAGATAAGTTGGAGTAACCTCTGGAGTACCCTTTGGAGTTACTCCAAGAATAAAAAACGAGAAACCTCTCAATAGCTTTGTTCCATTACCAACAATAAAATTTGTATCAAGATGGAACAAAGCAAAATTACTCAGGTATTCGGAGTTTCTCCGGAAGAATTCAAAGAAAGCATCCTCTCAGATGTTAGAGCCGAAATTAAATCCTTAGCTCAAAATTTCCAACCCATAGCACCCGCCGAGTACCTCACTCGACAAGAAACTGCCGAGATACTAAAAGTGTCTTTGGTAACGCTTTCCGATTGGAATAAAAAGAAAATCCTAAATCCTTACCGACTTGGAAACCTCATCAGATACAAGCGCTCCGAAATTGAACAAGCTTTAATCAGTATCAATGCTAAAAAACTATAGCTATGAGTCATCCATTTCAAGAAAGCCTGAAAAATATCGAAAAGCGTTTGGAAGAACTGACCAAGTTAGTAACCAAAAGACAAGAGAAAATTTTTGATAAAGTGATTATTGATAATGAAGAATTTCAAAGATTGTTCAAAATCAGTCCCGGTACTGCTGCTAATTGGCGTGAACAAGGACTAGTTGCGTACAGCCAAATCAATAATAAGATTGTCTATAAAATCGAAGACATCAACAAAATGCTCGATGAGCATTACAGACCAAGCCGTAGAAAGTAACTCTTGTATTATATCTCACTTTCGACTTTCGACATTTAAACTTTCGACTTAACCATGAACATCACCAAAGAAAGCATCTTAGCTAAGGTAAATTCGTATGAAATCCTGAATCATTATCTCAGGCCATTTCATAACTACGACAGATTACTGGCCGCCAAAAATATAAGTAATCCGTTTCTTGCCGAAAAGCAGGAAACGCCCTCTTTCAATATTTTCCCCTCAATGGGTTCGGGCGAATGGAGATACAAAGATTTTGCGACCGGTGACGATGGTAGCTGTTTCGATTTGGTTATGAAACTTCAAAACAAATCATTTCCTGAAGCCTTGGAAATAATCAAAAACGATATGAATCTGTTTATCGAAAACTATTCACTGGAAGAGAATAATCGTAAAAAGACAGTTGAGGTTAATAAGTCATTTTCAATAGAGAAAAGACCTTTCAACCAAAAGGAATTGGATTTTTGGGCTAAATTCAAAATTGATTATGATACTTTGATTAAGTACAATGTCTCATCATTAGCAAAGTTTAATACCGTTAGTAAATCCGGCAATTCTTACGAAGTAGTAAGCAGTGACACCAAATTCATTTTTGCTTATGAAAATGATAATTGGACTAAATTATACAAACCCTTAGACGAGAAAAAATACAAATTCCAATATCTGGGCGAAAAAGAACCCGGCTTTATGTTTGGTTGGAAACAACTTCCCTCTGAAAGCGAAAAAGTTTTTATCACCGGAGGCGAAAAAGATGTAATGTGCCTGTCTGCACAGGGCTACAATGCTTTTACCCTGAATAGCGAAACAGCCACTTTGAATAAGGAAATTGCATCCGAATTAAAGCAACGATTTAAAAAAGTAATTGTCTTGTATGATAATGACGAAACCGGCTTAAAACAATCCCAAATCCTTTCTGTTACCCACGGATTTTACCGTCTAGTCCTTCCGGAAATAGCAAATAATGGTAAAGATATTTCCGATTATTTCGGTAATGGTAATTCTAAAGATGAATTTGAAACTTTAATCAATTCATCTTTAGTAACCTCAACACCAGAACCGTTGAATACAGAAAAGACTATCTTCAATGCGGTTGAATTAATGGCAATGGGAAATATCGAACCACAATATTTGATGGAGCCCATTTTTCCTCAAAAAGGTTCTGCTGTATTAGCAGGAAAACCCGACACTGGTAAAAGCCAATTTGCCCGCCAACTTTGTATTCAGATTGCTTTGGGATTGAATGAGTTCTTGGATTTCAAAATCAATCCGGTTCACAATAAGTCCATTTATGTGGCAACCGAAGACAACTTGGAAGCAACAAGGTATTTGTTAAACAAGCAAATAACCGGACTTGGAGAACAAGCCAAAGAAAACCTCCGTTTTATGTTTGCAGACACTATGGAGCAGGAAGAAATATTAAAGGAGTTAGACAAAGCTCTGACAGAAGAACCTGCCGACTTGGTTGTTATTGACAGTTTTGGGGATATTTTTAAAGGAGGCGACAGCAACAACAATATGGCGATGCGAAACACGGTTAAAACCTTTGATAAGATTGCCAAAAACCACAATTGCCTGATATTATTTGTACATCACATCAATAAAGGGGCTTACCGAATTGCTCCAGGACAGGAACACATTCAGGGAGGCGCTGGCTTAGTTCAAAAAGTACGTTTAGCAATTCAGCTTTCTGAAGGGGAAGGAAATACCCGATATTTTACGGTTGTAAAAGGGAATTATTGCCCTAAAGAATACAAACAGAATTCTCTAGAGCTTCATTTTTCAGAAGAAACATTCCTTTTTACCAACACTGGAAGAATGATACCTACGGAGGAATTGGGAACACAACAAAATACCGGAAACAAAGAAGAAAAATACAATGAATTAGAAGAAATAGCAGAAACCATATTCGGAGACAATCTGGTTTCCTATGGTAATTTCATCAAGCAATTCTGTGAAATCACCGCCAAAAGCGTCACAACAGCGAAACGTGCGCACATCAACCTTTTAAAAATAGGTCTAATCGAAAAATGCAACGGTGTCTACCGACTTACAAAAACCACATCCAATGTAACAATCAATATTGATGGTCTTGAACTTAATGATGAGGTGCTGTTTTAGGTTCATAGGTTCATGGGTTCAACCCCCTATACATTTTGGCCCTATGAACCTATGGATCTATCATTTGAAATCGCAATTCCCTTTTTGATATTGATATTGCTTTTTGATATTGACATTGCTCTCCGGTATTAGTATCACCCCATATTTTCAAATCATCACATTGACACATTTTCACATTGACCATACACCCCTAGTTAAAATGAATACAAAAAACTTGACATTTTAAAAAATCGCTATATATTTGCACCAACAGCACCCGTTCTGCATACCGTAAGATCTGCAAGCTGGTCATTGTCTTCAAAAAGAGTCATCATGGCAATCGCAATCAAATCAATACCTGTTTTAAGAGACAAAGCTGCACAGGCTTTCACCTCGACAGTTACTGCAAATACTGCAAAAAAATCCTCTGTAGATTTTTCCAAGCAAGTATCTGTTGCTTCTAAAATTTTAGCTAAAGCAAAAATATAATTCTATTTTGGGATTCCTTCTTGACAAGTGTACGCTTAAAATTTATGATAGCGAGATAATTAATTCTTGTCAGCCCTTTGATTGTGACAATTACGATTTAAACGATTTTTTCAGAAATGACGCTTTAAATTATTATGCTGAATTATTAGGAAAAACCTATTGTTTCACTTTAGACGAAAATCCCGAAATTATCGTATGTGCTTTTACTATTTCCAATGATAGTATCAAAACCTTTCTTTTACCTAATGCCCGAAAGAAAAAAGTGATCAAAGATATTCCAAGACAAAAGCAGATGAAGTCCTATCCGGCTGTTTTAATTGGTAGACTCGGCGTAAACAAAAATTATAGATTTATTGAAGGTGAATCCGATAGAACAGCTAAACAACTAATGGATTTTATAAAATCTTGGTTCATTGACGGTGCTAATAAAACAGGTTGTCGTTTCATCGTAGTAGATTCCTACAATGAAATTGGTCCTTTAAAATATTATTCAGATAACGAATTTATTCCTTTATTCAGTACCGAAACACAGGAAAAAGAATATACCGGCATCGATTCGGATGCGAAATTAGAGACTCGCTTAATGTATTATGATTTAATCATATTGAAAGCATAATTTCTCTACTCAATTACCTTAAATATCACATGCAATATATCAGGTCGGAGCCTACGTACTCTCACTGAATATGAGTACAGTATCAATCGACATCAACCCCGATGACACCCTGTTTTTTTGACATAACTTCTTGTTTCTTGCTTCTATTTCATCATTTTAGAATTCAAAATTCCCCCAATCCCCGACTTAGTATAATGGTATCACATTTTGATACCGTGATACCTGATTCCTCAACAACAAATACTCGTGAAAAAATAAAAATTATTATACATTTGCACCAACAGTACCCGTTCTGCATACCGTAAGATCTGCAAGCGGGTCATTCTTTTTTTCATAGCTATGGTAAATAAACCAGCATATTCCATAGCAGAGCAAATCGCTTTACTCAAACAGCGAAGAATGCATTTCCGTGATTAAGCTTGCTGCTCAATTTCTAAAAAACATTTCTTATTATCGTCTCAAAACCCTATACATTTTGGCTCTATGAACCTATGGACCTATTATATTAAATTAAACCCAAAAACATCTTATTCTTTCAGAATGAACTGCTAGCTATTTGGCTTTTGGCTAATCACTATTTACTAGTCACTCTTCACTTTGGTATCAGGCATCATCTGTATCAACCCCCTATACATTTTGATACCCGATACCATGATGCCAACATAATAAAACTTCAAAAACCTTCCATTTTTCTACATTTAAACCTAAAAAACTCTCTGCAAAAAGATCAAAAAGTAGTTCAGACAATAACTTTGGAATGCCACCTGTTTTACCGAACATTTTCTATTGTGCACGCACTATCTGTACTAATACATACACCCCAATCATAATACCTTGTTATAAAAATGGTTTATGCTGACATCTGTATTATCTAAAATCAAATTTTAACAATATCGGCAATTTAGTATCCTTTTTTGTTAAAAACCAAAATGTTAATTATTTATTAATGATTATTTTTCTTACTTTTAAATAATTAAGAAATCAATTATCTAGTTATTTAATTATTATAACGTTAAAATTTAAACCAATTATTAATTTATGTTTTTTATAAAGTAACCAAATCAGCCTATTAGAAAACAAACATAACAGGAGAATCGGTCTGGAATATCCAAAATGAATAATTAACACTTCAATCTTTTCTCTTTACCCGCATGAGCATACCCTAAAATTTACTAATTCTAAAAACTGTTTTTTATGAGAAGAATTCTACTTTCTACAATTTTAATATTATTAAGTTTTCTAAAAGGTTCTTCCCAAGACTTTCGAAATTCAAAATGGTACAGCGGAAACAACGGTTATGATTTCAATACCGACCAGCAAATAGACACTCCCTCAGGTCTAGACTCCGGCTACGGATATTATAATTCTTATGCTTCGGTTTGTGATAACAGTGGGAATCCACTTATCGTCACAGATGGAAACAAAGTCATGATTACCAACGGAAGTGGAGGTTTATATCTGTTGACAGACGAATTAAAAGCAGGACTTTCTAACGAGTCTTTTCTACAAAACACTATTATTATTCCAAAACCCGAAACTCCTTCAGTTTATTACATAATTACCATCAGCGGAAACGATCAAGGGATTGGAGGCGGATATGGTTTCAATCAAGGGCTTTTCTATTCGGAAGTCAATGTATCCAATGGTACCATTCAAAATTTAAATATTCCGCTGAAGAATCCCAACGGGGTCATTATAAACGAATCGTATGGCAATAGTTCGAACGCAATTACCTCTACGGTTCATGCCGATGGTATTAATTATTGGTTGGTAGCGAGTATTGACAATGGTAGCGGGAATAGTCTATTTTCTTATAAAATAACATCAAACGGAATATCAAACACTCCTTTTTCTTATTTTGATATAGGTTTTAACTCTCAGGCTACCAGCCTTAAGATCTCATTGGGTACCAACTCTCAAAAAATAGCTTGTTCCGCTAAATATGGTGGTACTTTTTACGGAACGTTTAATAACGCTACCGGAGAAATTATTTTACCAAATTCTAATCCCTACGGATATCTAAGTGAATCCCGAAGTGTTGAATTCTCTCCCGATGGTAATATCCTATATTGTCTATCGAACAGCGGAGAACTTCGTCAGGTGTTATTTAATACTAATAATATAGATATTACAGATCAATATTCTATAGCTTATAGTAACAACTTCAGGTCGCTGCAGCTCTCCATGGATAATCGGATTTTTATAAATGGCTATAATTATCCTCTGAACTATATTTTAAATCCAAATCAGGAATACGTAGTCAATATCGATTACAACTACAATTTTGGCTACAATATTTCGTCTATGCCGCAATTAGTACCTTTTAACTCTTGTACATCTTCTGTTACTCCATCTTTTAGTCCTATATCACCCATCTGCTCCGGTTCTTCTGTAAACCCTCTGGTAACAACTTCAATAGAAAATATTTCAGGACATTGGTCACCGGAATTTAAAAATACGGAGACAATTACTTATACTTTCACTCCCAATCCGGGACAATGTGCAAATACTGCGACGATGACTATTACGGTCAATCCCATAACGCCTACGTTTAATTCTGCTACTTCAATTTGTTTTGGAGCAACTCTAGATCCTTTGCCAGCAACTTCAACAAATGGCATTATAGGTTCATGGTCGCAGTCTTTGAACAATACGGCAACTACAGATTATATTTTTACACCAAACTCAGGACAGCAATGTGCTGTTGCTACAACCTTAAGCATAGCCGTAAATGATTGTAGTGAACCGCAATTTCCTACTAATGGGACTAACAGCAATTGGGTTATCGGTAATTCAACCGTCTTAAACATCAATAATATGTCATTAGTGACCAATGAAACAATAGCTCCTTTTAATAATACATCCGGATATGCTTCGGTTTCAGATGATTGTGGCAATTTGGTTTTTGTTACCAATGGAGTGGATATATGGAGATATATAAATAATTCTTATATAAAGGTTAATAATTCTTTCAGTTTGTTGGGAGATAATGATCCAGAGGTTAAGCAAAATGTAATTATCATACCCAATCCCAATGATTATAATAGTTACTATATCGTAACAGCAGGTTATTTGGGAGTATATTATACTGAATATGATTTGTCGGATTATGATTATGACGGATTGGGATATTTTTGTAATATAAACGAACCCCTAAGCACTTCTCCTTGCACCGCTTTGTGTCCGGCCCTAAATACAAATAATGAATATACGCTTCATTACTACAATCAGTCGTCGCAAACTTTCAATAGTTATTTATTTGGATATAACGGAATCACCCAAAATGGAAATTTCGGACTTAATTACAATCTTCCAATTTATTGTAATATTAACTATATGAAAATAGCTCCTGATCGTGATTTATTCGCCTATTCTACCGATCAGGGACACATTGTTTCCGGTAGGCTTTCAGATACTAACGCATCACTATACTTTAATCCTATCGATAGATCTCAATCTATCACCGGACTGGAATTCTCACCCGATTCACAAAAACTTTACTTTACAAACTCTCAGGGACTGTATAGTAGTGATCTGGATTATAGTTCGAATGTGATAGAATCTAACTCCAATGCATATAGTAGTTCCTTTACCGGATACGGAAGTTTGCAATTGGCCAACAACGGAATAATTTACGGAGTAAACCATATATACCCTACCTTTTTGCAAATATCAGATTCTGGTATTTCAGTGATAGACACAGGGGGATCCGCAAATGGCAGTTTAAGCTTACCTCAAAGAATTCCTATAAACACCAACAATTTCCAGCCTTTGAAAAAGACTCCTTATTTTTCACCTCTATCACCTTTATGCAAAGAAAGTAGCGTCAACTTACCAAGTACCTCTCTAAATAGTATTACGGGAACCTGGTCTTTACTATGTCAGGAAGGTTATAATAAAGATTATCGTTTTATACCTAACAGTTGTGCTAATTCGTCTACAATGAATATTAAGGTTATTCAGCCACAACCTGTTTTTAATCAAATATCTCCAATCTGTTCCGGAAATAGTATTAATTTGCCAACTACTTCAGTTGATGGTGTTACAGGAAATTGGTCGCCTGCAATTAATAATACAGTAACCACTACTTACACTTTCACTCCAAATCCAGGTCAATGTGGTACAGGCACAACAAGTATGACTGTAGAAGTTAAGCCTAGGGAAACTCCTACATTCAATGTTATTACTCCCATCTGTCAAGGAAGCACTATTGACCCTTTACCGAGTACTTCAACCAATTATTACACAGGTCGTTGGTCGCCAACATTGAATAATACTGCTACGACGACTTACACATTCACACCATATTCAAATCAGTGTGCCTACACTACCACAAAAACAATAACAATCGTTCCTTCAAATGTAAGTTTTACGGGATTGAAAAGCAGTTTCTGTTCTACTGAAGCAGCAGTAACTTTGGTGCCGAGTTTAAGTGGCGGGATATTCAGTGGTGCCGGAGTAAGCGGAAATATTTTTACCCCTTCGGCAGCAGGATCTGGAAATATTAATATCAATTATGCTTTTATAAACGAAAACAACCCTCTAATAGGTAATTACAGTGTAAACAACATTCCTTTTGCGTCACTTTCAGCAACAGGAACAACTGTTTCTTTAGGGTATGATCAGGTATCAGCAGCTTTACCTGTAGGATTTAATTTTAGTTTTTATGGTAACACATACAGTAAATTCTATATATCTTCAAATGGTTTTATTTCATTTAGTCCTCTTAATCCTGGGGCAATTCCCAACGTAGTACCTGAAAATGATGATTATAATAATATTATTGCGGCTGCGTGGGGCTGTGATTATAATATAAATTTGGGTGGAACTATTACTTATTATACAACAGGAATCGCTCCTAACAGAAAAATGGTTATATCCTTTAATAATATCAAATATTATGATGGTATTGACAGTATGACCTCCCAAATTATTTTGTATGAAAGCAGTAATCAGATTGAAATACATACCTCTAATGTTTCAAACGATAATTCTTTACAAACTCAAGGAATAGAAAATGCCACAGGAACACTTGGGGCAGCCGTACCGGGAAGGAACAATACGATATGGGCAGCTAACAATGACGCTTATAGATTTGTACCAATTACGAATCAATGTGGAGCATCTACCCAAACTATTACTGTAAATCAAGCAGTCAATCCGGCTTTTCATACTTATGAACCTATATGTTCGGGAGTAGGTGTGGGTACGTTGCCTACCACTTCTTTAAATGGAATCTCCGGAACCTGGTCACCTCCTTTAAACAGTACAGCAACTACCAATTATACATTTACTCCAAATTCAGGACAATGTGCCAATACAGCCAATATGTCATTGACCGTAATACCGAGCAATGTAACGTTTAGTGGCTTAAAAAATAATTATTTTTCATCTGAGGCAGCTGTTACTTTGATTCCGTCTATTGCCGGTGGTACATTTAGTGGTCCGGGAGTGAGTGGTAATACATTTACCCCATCGGCAGCAGGAACCGGTCAGGTAACTATTCATTATGGTTTTAATACCATTGGAAATTATAACGTTCATCAAATAAATTATGCTCTTGAAGGGGCTGTGGGAACAAACGTTGACCTGACCAACAATCAGGTGTCAACAGCTTTGCCTATAGGATTTAATTTTAATTTTTATGGGAATTTGTACAATCATTTTTATATTTCGTCCAACGGATTTATTTCGTTCGACCCAGCAGTAACGAATGGTTGTTGTTATCGGGAGATTATGCCTGAGACGAATGATGGAATCAACAATTTGATTGCTGCCGTATGGAGTCATCTGGATCCGTCCGCAGGCGGATCAATAACATATACTACCACAGGAGTAGCTCCTAACCGTATACTTGTGGTATCATTCAACGAAATTAAATATTACGAAAGTACCGACAGTGTTTTTGCTCAGATTCTATTGTATGAAGGCAGTAATAAAATTGAAATTCATACTAGAAATGCCGAAGACTGTTTTATACAAACCCAAGGTGTTGAGAACGCATCCGGTACAAGAGGGGTAACGGTGCCGGGCAGAAATATGGAGTATTGGGGAGCTTTTGAAACAGCTTATAGATTTACACCGGTAGTAACAGCATTGTGCGACGGAACTGCACAAACGGTAACGGTTTGTCCAGGTGCATCAGCTGTTGTGCCTAATTTTGAAGCAGTAGCACCAGTATGCGTGGGGACAACCTTGTCGCCTTTGCCTACAACTTCTGTGAATGGCATTTCTGGAACCTGGTCTCCGGGTTTGAATAATCAGCAGACAACCACCTATACATTTACACCGTATGACGGTCAGTGTGCCACCACAACCACAATGACCATTACAGTAAACCCAAATTTAACACTCGAATTCTATCAAGCAGCTACTATAAGTGCAGGATCTGAATTTGTATTGCCTACTAATCCAAATAGTCCCAATGGTACTATTACCGGAACATGGTCTCCTGATATAAACAATATGGAAACAACAGTATATACCTTTACACCATCTGCAGGTACTTGTGCCAATACAGCTACAATGACCGTTACAATTACTCCGTATTCGTCTCCGTCTGGACAACACGTAAATACTTCGTTTAAAGACCAAATGAATACTGTTTTCGGCAATTTAGACAAAAGTAAAATGCCTGATATTGTACTTGATTACGGGATGGACTTTGAGGACCTTTCGGTGCATAATGGTATCCTAACTGATGGAAACGTGATGCACCGCGGTAAATATACTTCCATTTACAACACCCTGCTCACGGCTCGTGTGCGAACTGGCGTGCCGGGATTGGTAAACCCTACCACGTTTAAAAGTAATTGGAACAACCTTAGAGAGGTCAACAAAATCGTATTGAGCGGCCTGTATTACAAATACAGCCAGTTCAAAATCGATGCTCCTGGCAACACTATCACTCTTAGTAACGGCAAGTTGTATGACAAATACGTAAACGAGGTTTGGCAGAACCCCTATGACGAAAAACAGGTTTTTGCTGTATCGTCTCCTATATTGGTTTATAACAACCTGAGTATGCAGGTACAACTACCAGCGTCCTTATGGTACACAAATCAGGCAAGCAGTGTACAGAGCATTGCCATCGATTTTGCTGATGGATTGGGCTATCAACTAGTTGCTCTTGATGAAGTCAAAAATCTTTATTATTACCAAGCAGGCATGTATGAGTGGAAGTACAAGCTGACGCTTACCAACGGCCAAATCCTATACAGCCACAGCAAAATACAAGTGAATGGCACTGCAGCACGCGTCACTAATTATAACAATAACCCGAGTCTGCCCTGCTTAAACTCTTCTGGTGTAGACCAAGTCCTTTTTTCAGGTTCTCGAACTTATGAAGGTTTGGCCAACAGGGCCATAATTGAAATAGATTATGCAAACAATGACTGTGTCATCCGTAAACCTCTTATCGTGGTAGAAGGTTTTGACAGCGGGTTGTTGGGAAAAGAAAATCCTTTGGGTGAAGTTGATTATAGAAGTTTTAAAAACAGTTTTGATTTTAGTGGTTCCGTAAATTTACCTGCCCAACTCGACACCTACGACATCATCTACATCAATTTCATGAACGGACGTGATGATATTCACCGCAATGCTTACTTGGTAGAAGACATCATTAAATGGGTAAATTCAAAAAAGCAAGGTACTCTGCCTAATGTGGTGCTAGGGCAAAGTATGGGAGGACTTATTGCCCGCTATGCCTTGCGCGATATGGAAAACCAACTGGTAGCCACCGGAGACTCAACATGGAACCACCAGACCAGCCTCTACATAAGCCACGATGCGCCTCACCAAGGGGCAAACATTCCGCTTGCGACACAGTATTTATTAAGGCATGTTATAAACGAAACTGTACAGACCCCACTGCAAGATATGTCCATACCTATTAGCGATGCGGGAATCTCCATATCTATTGATGATGTTCTAAATCTGTTTGAGCAGCCCGGCACCAAACAGTTAATGATCAATTATGTTAATTCCGGTTTTACCATTAACAATACGGCAGGAGATAATTGGCGTACTGAATTGAAAAACATGGGCTACCCGCAGCAAACCCGAAATATTGCCATCAGCAATGCCAGCCATTGTGCCAATTCTCAGGATTTTGAACCTTTAGATAATTTGTTTTCTATAAACGGATATGCCAAGACCACTTTTTTGACAGATCTAATCACTTCATTAGTCCCTATTATACAGTATACCTGTATAGATTTAGCTATGGCTACAGGTAATCCCGATTGGCTTGCAGGAGCTCTTCCGGGTAATAGTAAGTTTAGCATGGATTTTTACGGAAAAGCACTACCTGAAGCAGGTACTTTACACCAAATTTATCATGGATCTCTGACATACACTAAGAGTTTATTAGGAATTTACAGCTGGACAGTCGATTTAATTACCCCAAGAAATTATTCCTCTCCTTTAGGAATGTCTTACGATTCTTATCCGGGAGGTAGTTATCAACTTTTTTCAATCCCTACTTCAGGTGGTGTGAATAATTCAGATGCAGATAAATGGGTAGGATATTTTGCAACGTTTGGTGCTACTTTTCAGATTAAAGACAGTTTCGACTTTATACCTACTCCAAGCGCGTTGGATGTAGGTAACGGGCAAACAACTTTGGGGGTAAACGACTATTGGGAAAAATATAATAAACTCAATCCTCCTTTCGCTTCGAAGACTCCAGCATTTGATAATTATACCACATCCTTCAATACTTCCGGTACCAACGAAAATCATATTTCATTCAATACCAGAAACGGCGATTGGCTGGCCACGGAGCTTGATAACGATGCCGACAACACTCAGATGTTTGACTGTACCTATGTTTGTTCAAGAATTCCAATACCCGGTTCCGATGTTATTTGTTCAACAGGGTCATATTCATATTCGTATCCGTCTTGGGCAACCGCTGCTCATTGGTCAATCACAAAAGGGGCTAATTTGGTTACTCTTACAGGAAATTCAAATCCATGGCCTCCTTCTGCTCCGCAAAATGCTACCCTTACACCTGTTGGCACAGGTTCGGGTGAAGTAATTCTTGAAGGAACTTTTGCAGGTTCATGCGATAATGTCCTTAGTACAAAAAATATCTGGGTGGGCAATCCGCCAAATTTTGGATTGTATCCATTTAAAAATGGTGATTGCTGGAACGTACAGATTGTGGCACCAAACATGAGCCCTCTCTCTAATAACGGAGGTTCCACCGTAGTCTGGACAAAATTATCAGGAAACGGTACACTATATCCAGGCACAATAGCCCAGATATGCCCTCCGGTGTTCTACATACCAGGCAACGGCTGGACAGTAACATTTAAAGTTGAACTGATAAACGCCTGCGGCAGAACCGAGCAAATCCTTACCTTAAACAATCCTACCGTTACTCCTCCTCCCGGTATGGAAAATAATTCAAGAAAAGTCGATGCCGGCTCAGAGATTGAGGAAATCAAGGATGATTCTAATGGTAAATATTACGTTATATATCCTAATCCGTCGGCCGATATAGTAAATATAGAAACCAAAAATAAAAATCCTAAACCAACACAGGACAATCCTGTTTCGGGAGAATTATTTGATATGAAGGGGACTTTTATTGCCAAAATACCTATTTACAAGATTAATACTACTTTTTCTGTTAAAGATTTAAGTAAAGGTGTATATAATTTGAAAATTAATGATGGATACCAAACAGAAAACCATAAGATTGTAGTTGAATAAAAATCTTTGCAGAGAAATTTTGAAATAGAAATACCTAAATGCCGCGCGAAAGTACTGACTTTGTTGAATTTCATTTCGCGTGGCATTTATTAACCAATAAATTTTCTGTAGATTTATAATCTGTTCAAAAAAATAATGCTAATTAAATAGAAAAACAATCAATATAAGCATAACTTTTAAATTACACTAAATTGACATACTATGAAAAATTTACTTTTTTTATTCATCACATCTTTTACCTTAATTTGTTGCGAAAAAGACAATCAATCCAAACCTATTGCCGAAATAGATAAATTACCTCCAGCAACACAAACAGGTGCCGGAACTATAGGTTGCTTACTGGATGGCAAAGCTTTTAAACCTGGTTATTATAATAACGCTACTAATTGTTTTTATCAATATACCAATGGAGGGTATTATTTTGTTATTCATTTTAACAATAGAGATTCTAATTACAACCTTAAGAGTTTGGGGATTTTAACAAGAAAGAAAGAAATCCATGAAGGAGAAACATACGATTTATTAGAATATATCGATGGGAACTTATCTGGAGCATATTCGTTTAACGCATCTGATCCCTCATATACAACACAGACACACAAAGGCGAATTAAAAATCACCAAACTGGATCCTGTCAATTACATCGTTTCGGGTACATTTTGGTTTGATATAAAAGATACTGAAGATATTGTACATCAAATACGAGAAGGTCGATTTGACATGCACTACACTAACTAAAATCTTAATAAAATGAAAAATATAACAATATTATTATTGATGATTTTTTCAATAATCGGCTGCGAAAAGGAGAATCCCTCAAAACCATCAGAGCCTATTACCGAGATAGACAAACTCCCACCGGCAACGCAAACCGGAGCCAACAAAATAGGTTGCTTATTAGACGGTATGGCTTTTAAACCCAGCTACTATAATAACTCAACAAATTGCTTTTATCAATATACTAATGGGGGATATTATTTTGCTATAGGATTTAATAACAAAGACACAAATTTTAATTTAACATCAATATCACTTGCGACAAGAAAAAAAGAAATTTTTCAAGGAGAAACGTACCAATTATACGAAGCTATTGACGGGAATATTTATGGATGTTATATATATAATGTGGCCGATCCTGTTTATACCACACACACACACACCGGTGAGTTAAAAATCACTAAGCTAGATCCTGTAAATTATATTGTTTCCGGTACCTTTTGGTTTGATGTAGAGGATAAAAGCGGGGTGGTACACGAAATAAGAGAAGGTAGGTTTGATATGCACTACACCAACTAAAATTTAAATAAAATGAAAAACATTACGATATTATTATTGATACTTTTTTCAATACAAAATCAGGCACAAACATATTTTACAGAACCTATTACAGGAACAAGAGCTTATAAGGGTCTGGCAAATAAAGCTGTCTTAGAGATAAAATTGGCCACTGGCAATAGCAGCTTGCAAATCCAAAAGCCACTTATCGTAGTGGAAGACTTTGACAGCGGGCTATTAGGAAAGGAAAATCCTTTGGGGGAAGTTGAATATAAGGATTTTAATGCTAGTATAAATGCTTATCCAAGCAATCTCCCCTCTCAACTCAATACCTACGATGTCATCTACATCAATTTCATGAACGGAAGTGATTATATGCAACGCAATGCTTACTTGGTAGAAGACATCATTAAATGGGTGAATGACCAAAAGGCGATATCGGGCAGTACAAAAAAAAATGTGGTGCTGGGTCAGGGCATGGGTGGTTTGATTGCCCGTTATGCCCTCAAGGATATGGAAAATAACTACGAGGATCACAAGACCAGCCTGTACATCAGCCACGATGCACCACATCAGGGGGCAAATGTTCCGCTGGCCGTACAATATTTTTTACGGCATGTTGCAAATGAAAAGATACAAGGTAATCTGGGGGATATAAACGTGAATGCTGTTGATGGAGGGATTTCAGCCAATACAGATGATTTATCTAACCTGTTTGAGCAACCCGGAACCCAACAGTTGATGATTAATTATGTTAATTCCAATTTTGTCAATGACAATCCGAAAGGAACGGCCTGGCGTGAGGAACTTAAGAATCTTGGGTATCCGCAAATCCGAAATATAGCCATCAGTAATGGCAGTCATTGTGCCAACACACAACCTTTTGAACCATCAGACAATTTATTTTCATTAACCGCACATGTCAAAACTACTTTTCTGGCAGATTTATTGATGGCAATCACTCCTATAATACGATTCAGTACTGGACATATAAATCCAGAAGATATTAAAGAGCTTGAGGGACGCAATCATTTTGATGCTAATTTTTATGGGAAAGCATTACCTGTTGAATGGTCTTCTGGACAGGTTTATCATGGCTCTATGTCATACCAAAAAAGGTTTTGGCTTATTCCTCTCAAAACGATCAATTTAATTACTCCAAGAGATTTTTCCGTCCCTTCTGGCCTGTCCTACGATTACTATCCGGGAGGTCAGAAAGAACTCTTTACTGATCCTATTTCAGGCAGTGTAAGTAATAAAGACAGTTGGACAAGCTATTTTGTGAGTGTTGGAGCTGCTTTACAGATTCAAAACAGTTTTGATTTTATCCCTACTCCAAGCGGACTGGATGTAGGCAGCGGACAAACCTCTTTGAGCTCCAATGATTTTTCTGAAAAATACAACAAGCTCAATCCTCCTTTTGCTTCTAAGGTTCCTGCATTTCATAATTATACAACATCCTTCAATGCTTCCGGTAGCAATGAAAACCATATTTCATTTAATACCAGAAACGGCGATTGGCTGGCTACAGAGCTTGATAACGATGCCGATAACACTCAGAATTTTGACTGTACCTATGTTTGTGAGGGCATCGAAATAGCCGGTCCCGATGTTATTTGTTCTTCCGGGGTATATTCATATTCATCCCCGTCTTGGGCAACTGGAGCCAATTGGTCTATAATACAAGGGGCTAATCTAGTGA
>PNRO01000067.1_pt1 | contig 56331 bp, 49 predicted proteins | sample 7248581 | NCBI WGS metagenome assembly PNRO01 (sample SAMN08278401, study PRJNA427962) | Gut metagenome, whole genome shotgun sequencing project. | isolation source: gut content | host: Eisenia fetida | place: India:Sub Himalayan Terai region of Darjeeling | collected 2013-11-18 | reverse complement strand
ATCTAACGATGAGGGGTTTTTGTTTTGGATATTCTATTTTTTTTCAAAAATAATAGGATCAAGAACAAAAGTTGTGGGATTTCTGAACTTAATTAAGTCAGAATATTAGTATTTATTTTGATAATATGATAAGTTTATTGGGTTTTGTGTGGTTTTTATATGATTTGTTGTTAAATAAAATAACCGAATTATCAGCCTTAATTTAAAAAGTCGTAGCTTTGCACACCACCAAAAGTTTAATTTATATAATTATTTATGAAAAAAAGTATTCTGAGTCTTCTTGCCTGTTCTTTTTTGGTTTTTCAGAGTTGTCAAAATGATGTTGATAACGTTGGTGAAGATCAAAATGTAAAAGTTATTTTAAACACAAATTCTCAAAATTTGTCTGCCAGAATGAATAACGATAATCTTGGTGTTATCGGTTTGGTTACCGCCAAAACTAATGGTAGAACTTCTGAAAACGAAATTGCTTCTGATTTTCCAATGGCATTATTGGCAGAATTTAATCCTCCTACTTATAATGGTTTGACTTTGAAAGCGACTCATGTTGATGTTAAGGATAATTATGTATATGTTTCTTATAATACTCAAGGAGAAACTTACTTGGGTGGAATAGATGTAATTGATATTTCTCAACCTAATAATCCACAGTTGATTATACAGGCTATTTTGCCGAATACAGATATTAGCACTGTTGTTTACGATAATGGAAATCTTTACCTGGCCGGAGCAATGGATGTTGATAAAAATGCACAGTTAACCAGTCCGGCGTTTGTTGGTAGAATGCCACTTCAGGCGGGATTGTTAACAAATAACTATACTACTGTTTCTTTAGATAGTAAAGTTGGTACCGGAGTTGCGGTTGCAGATTCTAAATATTATGGTGTTTCAGGAAATAACGGTGTTATTGCAAAAATTGACAAAACTACAAATAGTGTAGAAACAACTATTAATGTTGCCGATTTGCGTGCATTGAGACGTATTGACAATAAAATTGTGGTTTTAAGCGGTACCGAAGGTGTGAAAGTTTTTAATGCTGATAATTTAAGTCCACTTTTATCTTTTTCAACTTCTACAGATGTTGTAGAGGCTAAAAGGACTATTGATTTTCAAGGAAATAATTTGTTGGTTTCTGAAGGATATCAAGGACTAAAAGTATATGATTTAAACTCAGGAAGTTTACTTCAGAGTTTGGCATTGCCAACTGATTTAGCCGATGTTGATGCTGGTGATGTAGTTACTAATGCTGTATCTGTAAACGGTGATTTTGTATATGTTGCCAATGGAGCTGCTGGTGTGTCTGTGTATAAAAATGTAAATAATAGTTTGTCTTTTTTAGGGTCAATTCAATTAGGAGGTTCTTCAAATTATGTTAAGAGTGTTGGAGATTATATTTTTGTGGCTTCAGGAAACGGAGGTTTAAAAATTATCAAAAAATTGAGTACTGGTTCTCAATCACTTGCTTGTGAAGGTTTTACTCCTTATCCAGGAGATGCTTACTTGAATGTAAACTCAGGACAAACATTTAATTATAAGGGTGATCAATCACTTTATACCGTTAATGTTAACCAAAATCTTAATTGGTGTGGAGTTCTTGCTGCAGCTCAAGGTGTAACTGTAAACAATAATGGCGTTTTTTCTCTAAAAGGAGGTCTATTTATTGGTACTACTAAAAATGCATCTACCTTAATTGTTAATGGAACTCTTATTATAGAGGGTGATTTAATGGTTTATGGTAATGTAATTTTGAATAGTGGAGCCAAACTTCAGTTTTTAGGTTCTGGTGGACACATGATAATTACTGGAAATGTAACTAAAGGTAATAATGTTACGATTACAGGAAATTATATTGATGATAGAAATGAAGGTAAATTGAAATAATAAATTAAGCTTTAGATACAAAAAGAGGCTGTCTATACTTTTTATAGACAGCCTCTTTTTTGCATGTTGGTATTTTTGTTTTGAAATTAAAAGATTCTGTTGCAATAGAAATATGTTTGTAATTGTTTACACCAGATAATAAAAAGAGCCGGAATTTGTACAAATTCCGGCTCTTTTATGTATTAAATATTTATAATTATTATCTCAAACTTGCGTTAAGCTCCGTTTCGAAATTTTTTTGCAATTTGCTCATTATTTTGTCTATTTGAGCGTCTGTAAGCGTTTTTGTGTTGTCTTGAATTACAAAACTCACCGCATATGATTTTTTGCCTTCAGGTAAATTTTTTCCGGTATAAACGTCAAAAAGATTGATGTCTTTCAAAAGTGATTTTTCGGATTGTCTTGCAATATTGAAGATAGAGTCAAAAGAGATATTTTCGTCAATCAATAAAGCTAAATCTCTGCGAACTTCAGGGTATTTCGGAATTTCGACATATTTAATTTTTACTGAAAGCAATTTTAAAATAGCTGTCCAATTGAAATCGGCAAATAAAACTTCTTGTTTAATGTCGAAATATTTAGTAATTGATTTTTTGATGGTACCAAATTCAACCAAAGTTTCAGTTCCTAAAGTCAAAGCAATTCCTTCGGCAAAAATATCAGAAGAAACCGGTTGAGTTTTTGTTTTTTCAATTCCTAATCTTGACAAAATAGCATTCACATATCCTTTGAAAAGGAAGAAATCGGTCGCTTTTTGTGGAGTTGTCCAGCTTTCGGCCAAACGATTTCCTGTGACTGTAAGTGTCAAATGCTTGTTTTCTTCAAATCCGGATGGTAATTTATGGTATGTTTTTCCGAATTCAAATAATTTTAAATCACTGTTTTTCCGATTGATATTGTACGAAACGGCTTCTAATGCTGAAAACAAAAGAGATTGTCTCATTGTTGACAAATCTTTGCTTAAAGGATTCAGAATAGTAACATTGTATTCTTCTTTTAAATCGTTGCTTAATTGAATATAATCAGGTGTCGTCAACGAATTGGCCATCATTTCGTTGAATCCGTTAGAAACCAACTGAGAAGCGATGATGTTTTGTATTTTATAATCTTCGGTTCTTGGCGAATTTGATACAGTAGCATTCAATTTTTTAGAGAAATTGATGTTGTTGTAACCGTAAACTCTCAGAATTTCTTCAATAACATCGATTTCTCTTTGAACATCAACTCTGTAAGAAGGAATAATAAGACCTAAACCGGCATCGGAAACACTGTTTATTTTTATATCCAAAGAAGCAAGTATTTTCTTGATCGTTTCTTTTGATAATTCCTGACCTATGATTTTATTTACTTTTTGAAAGCTTAAGATAACTGTAAAGTCTTCAATTTTTTTAGGATAAATATCAATAATGTCAGAAGTTATTTCTCCTCCTGCAATTTCTTTTATCAGAATTGCTGCTCTTTTCAATGCATATTCTGTAATAGTTGGATCGATTCCTCTTTCAAAACGGAAAGAAGCATCGGTGCTCAAACTATGTCTTTTAGCCGTTTTTCGAATACTTACAGGATTAAAATAAGCACTTTCAAGGAAAATAGCAGTTGTGTTATCGGTAACTCCTGATTTTTTACCTCCAAAAACTCCTGCAAAACACATTGGACCATTTTCGTCACAGATCATTAAATCTTCTTCGTGAAGCGTTCTTTCAACATCGTCTAATGTTGTGAATTTAGTTCCGGCTTCGGCTGTTTTAACGATGATTTTGTCTCCTTTAATCTTTGAAGTATCAAAAGCGTGCAGTGGTTGACCTAATTCATGCAAAACATAATTAGTTACGTCAATAACATTGTTTTTTGGAGTTAAACCAATTGCTTTCAATCTGTTTTGTAACCATTCAGGAGATGGTTTTATGGTAATTCCGGAAATGGTAACTCCACAGTAACGAGGAGCCAGTTTTTTATTTTCTACAACTACATCATATTTCAGGACTCTTTTATCAACTCTAAAAGTACTCACGGAAGGAGTATTTAATTCAGTAACAATATTACTTTGAAGTAATCCTGTACGAATATCTCTCGCAACTCCCATATGACTCATAGCATCGGCTCTGTTTGGAGTAAGTCCGATTTCGAAAACTTCATCGTTTTCTATATTGAAAACTTTGGCAGCAGGAGTTCCAGGTGTTAAATTTTCGTCTAAAACCATAATTCCTTCGTGACCTGTTCCAAGGCCTAATTCGTCTTCGGCGCAAATCATACCAAAACTTTCAACATCTCTTATTTTTCCTTTCTTGATTACAAAAGAACTTCCGTCTTTGTCGTAAAGAGTAGTTCCAATAGTAGCAACAGGCACTTTTTGTCCGGCAGCAACATTGCTTGCACCACAAACAATTTGAACCGGAGTTCCATCGCCAAGATCAACAGTAGTAACTTTCAGTCTGTCTGCATTTGGATGTTGAACGCAGGTCAAAACATGACCAACCACAATTCCTTCTAATCCGCCTTTTACCGATTGATATTTTTCAACCATTTCGACTTCAAGACCTAAATCGGTTAATAGAGCTGCTGTTTCTTCTGATTTCCAGTCGGTTTTTATGAACTGTTTTAACCAGTTGTATGATATTTTCATATTAGATTTTTTATTTTCTGTACAAGGGCGCAAATATAAGTAAACTTAAGAGAGCTTCAAAGTTAACTTTGATATTGAAAAAATAAACGATTAAACATTAATGCTGGTCACTAACGGCTAATCACTATTCACTAATTTAGAGAATACGAGATTATAGTGTGTTTTACTTTTTGTCAACTTTTGGTCTTTCATCCCGGTTTGCCAGTTCCCAGGCAATTGCAAAAGCCAGTTTGGTTCTTTTTTCTAAAGCATCAAATTCAATTTTTTCGACTTCATCGGTTTCTTTGTGATAATCGTCGTGTACGCCGTTGAAAAGAAAAACCGAAGGAATTCCGTGTTTGGCAAAATTATAATGATCAGAACGATAGTAATAACGTTCAGGATCGCTCGTATTATTATATCTGTAATCTAAGTCTAATTGAACATATTGTTTGTTTGCATTTTCGCAAATGGCATGCAAATCAGATGATAGAAAATCGGAACCAATTAAATAAATGTAATTGTTGCTTTTTTTGTGGAATTTATCCCGACGACCAATCATATCGATATTAATATCGGTAATTGTATTAGAAAGCGGAAAAACAGGATTTTCAGAATAATAGCTTGAGCCTAATAATCCGTGTTCTTCTCCCGTTGCGTGAAAAATAAGTACAGAACGTTTTGGTCCGTGACCATTGTTTTTGGCAGTTTGAAATGCCTGAGCAATTTCAAGCAAAGCCACAGTTCCCGAACCATCATCATCGGCACCGTTGAATATTTTATTGTTTTTAATGCCGATGTGATCATAATGTGCCGAAATAACAAGGATTTCTTCGGGTTTTTCTGATCCTTCGATAAAAGCCAAAATGTTTTCGGAATCATTTATTTTTTCTCCATGAAATTTGTACATATAGTCCGAAGGAACTTTTTGAGTATAATTGGGAGCTCCTTTTGGAAAAGCAATTTTATCTTTTTGATATTGTTCAATCAAATATTTGGCTGCTTCTTTCTGTCCTTTGGTTCCTGTGTCACGGCCTTCCATTTGGTCGGAAGCAAATATGTAAAGATGGGTTTTTAGTTCATCTACAGTAATGGTGTTCATGTATTTTGTAATCAGGTTTTCGTTATTTTGTCCGAAAACACTTGCGCAAGAAAGCAGAAACAGATTGAAAAGTATTATTTTTCGCATGATATATATTTAAGATAAAATTATTTGGAAGCGGAAAATACAAAATCTTCTTTTCTTTAAACCCATTTATTGAGTGTATATTTGCAAAAAAAATAAAATCATGTCAAAACAAGAAGACAGCATATTCAAAAAAGGACTTTATACAGGTTATATTGAAAAAGACGACAAAGGAAATTTCTTTTGTGGTGAATATTTATTAGATTATAAAATGGTTACAACTCAGTTTAATCTGGGAGATTTGGTAACAATTAAAACTGTGATTGTAAATCCTAGTGATATGACTTATGATCAATATCCTAAAAAGAGCCGAAATTTTGCTTTGGCAAATAATAAGCCGGAAAACGAATAGTTAAACCGTTTTTGTTTTTCTGAATTTTTGCAACTATATATTATATTTGCAATCCAATATTAGAATTTTAAAGTGAGCCAAATAAATAAACTGAAGATATTAAACGATCCTATTTATGGTTTTATAACTATTCCGGACACTTTAATATATGACCTTGTAGAGCATCCTTATTTTCAGCGTCTGCGACGTATTTCTCAAATGGGACTTTCTTATTTGGTTTATCCCGGCGCTCATCATACCCGTTTTCATCACGCTTTGGGTTGCATGCATATTATGCAAAAAGCCATTGATGTTATCCGTTTCAAGGGAACTGAAATTTCAAAAGAAGAGGAGCGTGCTTTGTGTATTGCTATTTTACTGCATGATATTGGACACGGGCCGTTTTCGCACGCAATGGAACACAGTATTGTTGAAAATGTGAATCACGAAGCGATTTCTTTGTTGTTCATGAATAAACTCAATGAAGAATTTGGCGGACAACTGAGTTTAGCAATCCAAATATTTAAAGGAGAATATCACAGGAAATTCATGTTACAGTTGATTTCGAGTCAACTGGATATGGACAGAATGGATTATTTGAAACGTGATAGTTTTTATTCGGGAGTGGCTGAAGGAAATATTAATTCCGACAGATTGATCCAAATGATGACTGTGGTTGATGATAATTTAGTGATTGAAGAAAAAGGAATTTATTCTGTCGAAAAATTTTTGATGGCCAGACGATTGATGTATTGGCAGGTATATCTTCATAAAACGAGTTTGGTGGCCGAATTGATTTTGACAAAAGCTCTCAAACGAGCCAAAGAATTGACAGAGCAAGGACAAGATGTGAAGTGTGGCGAAGTTTTACTGTTTTTTATGAAAAACAAGATAGAATTGAAAGATTTTAATCACGAAATTCTGAATAAATTTGCACAACTAGACGATTTTGATATTATAAATGCTCTGAAATCCTGGCAAAATCACGATGATTATATTTTGAGAACATTGAGTAAAATGATTTTGAATCGCGATTTGTTGAAAATTAAATTTGAAGATCAAGAAGTGAGTGACGAAGATGTAAAATCTTATATTGCTGCTTTTTCTCAGAAAGAAAATATTTCACTCGAAGAAGCCGGTTATTTTGTTTTTGAAGGAAAAATCAAAAGTCAGGCCTATAACAGACACGCTGAACCAATCCGAATTTTGAAGAAAGACAGAAATATTCAGGATGTAACGATTGTTTCAGATCAATTGAATACAGAAGCATTAACAAAGCCGGTTACCAAATATTATATTTGTTTTCCAAAAGTCCTTGTTAAAAATTAACAAATAGATTTTATTTTTTTATTTTTGTCCGCAATGAAATTTACAGCAGAACAAATATCAGGTATTTTAGGAGGCGAGGTTGTTGGTAATCCTAATGCGGAAGTGAGTCAACTTTCGAAGATAGAAGAAGGAAAAGCCGGTTCGCTAACCTTTTTGTCAAATCCAAAATACAATAGTTTTATATATACTACCGAAGCTTCTATTACAATAGTAAATAAAAGTTTTGTGCCGGAATCTCCGCTTTCTACCACACTTATCAAGGTTGATGATGCCTATATGGCTTTTACCAAATTATTAGAATTTTATGATCAGGTAAAAAAACATAAAGTAGGAATCGAACAACCGTCTGTAATTTCAGAAAGTGCCAAATATGGAGAAAACCTGTATTTAGGTAGTTTTAGTTATATTGGAGCCAATGTGATTTTGGGGTCTAATGTTAAGATTTATCCAAATGTTTTTATAGGAGATAATGTTGTTGTGAAAGACAATGTTACTATTTTCGCAGGAGCCAAAATTTATTCGGAGACCGAAATAGGTAATAATTGTATTCTTCATTCCGGAGTAATATTAGGATCTGATGGTTTTGGTTTTGCGCCAAATCAGGACGGATCGTTCAGTAAAATTCCGCAAATTGGTAATGTAGTTATTGAAGACAACGTAGAAATAGGTTCTTGTACTACTATTGACAGAGCTACTATGGGATCGACCGTTGTTAGAAAAGGAGTAAAATTAGATAATCATATCCAGATTGCTCACAATGTAGAAATTGGCAGTAATACAGTAATTGCCGCTCAAACCGGTATTGCCGGTTCTACAAAAATTGGTAAAAACTGTATGATAGGAGGCCAGGTTGGAATTTCGGGACATTTGACGATTGGGAATAATGTACGAATCCAGGCTCAGTCAGGAATCGGAAAAAATCTGAAAGATGGAGAAACCGTTCAGGGATCTCCTGCTTTTGGTTACAGCGATTTCAGTAAATCATACATACATTTCAAAAATTTGCCAAAAATTGTGGCAGATCTTGATGAATTGAAAAAGGAAATAATTAACAAATAAATCAAAAAACAATGGTTAAACAAAAGACCATCAAGAATGAAATTACTTTATCGGGTGTGGGACTTCATACCGGAGGAGAAGTAACAATGACTTTTAAACCGGCTCCGGTAAACAATGGGTTTACTTTTGTGAGAATGGATTTAGAAGGACATCCGGTTATTGAAGCAGATGCTAATTATGTGGTAAACACGCAAAGAGGTACTAATTTGGAAAAATTAGGCGTAAAAATTCAAACTTCTGAGCACGTTTTGGCAGCCCTTACAGGATGTGATCTTGATAATGTTATCATTGAGCTGAATGCTTCTGAGCCTCCAATTATGGATGGCTCTTCAAAATATTTTGTCGAAGCTGTTGAAAAAGCAGGAATAGAGGAGCAGGATGCTGAAAGAAAATACTATGTAGTTAAAGAAATTATTTCTTATACTGACGAAGCTACCGGAAGTGAAATTATCGTTATGCCAAGTGATGATTATTCTATCACGGCAATGGTTGATTTTGGTACTAAAGTTTTAGGAACTCAAAATGCTTCATTGAAAAATCTTTGTGATTTTAAAGAAGAAATTGCAGACGCAAGAACATTCAGTTTTCTTCATGAATTAGAATCATTGCTTGAAAATGGTTTAATTAAAGGAGGAGATTTAAACAATGCAATTGTATATGTTGATGACGAAATTTCCGATTCAACTATGAAAAACCTTAAATCTGCTTTTGGTAAAGAGCAAATATCTGTAATGCCAAACGGAATTTTAGACAATCTTACTTTGCGTTATCCAAATGAGGCTGCAAGACATAAATTGCTTGATATTGTTGGAGATTTGTCTTTGATTGGAACAAGAATTAAAGGTAAAATCATTGCAAATAAACCGGGACATTTTGTAAACACTCAGTTTGCTAAAAAAATGTCAAGAATTATCAAGGCAGAACAACGTAATTATGTTCCTGCTTATGATTTGAATGCAGAGCCATTGATGGATGTGAACAAAATAATGACCATGTTGCCTCACAGACCACCGTTTTTGTTTGTTGACAGAATTTTGGAAATGTCAGACAGTCATGTGGTTGGTTTGAAAAATGTAACCATGAACGAAACGTTTTTCGTAGGTCACTTTCCGGGAGCGCCTGTTATGCCTGGAGTAATCATTGTTGAAGCTATGGCTCAAACCGGAGGAATTTTGATTTTGAGTTCAGTTCCGGATCCTGAAAACTATTTGACTTATTTCATGAAAATAGACAACGTGAAATTCAAACAAAAAGTATTACCGGGAGATACATTGATCTTTAAATGTGATTTGATAACTCCAATAAGAAGAGGAATTTGTCACATGCAGGCCAATGCTTATGCTAACGGGAAATTAGTTGCCGAAGCAGAATTAATGGCACAAATTGCAAAAAAACAATAAATTTAGAACGATAAAAAACAGATGGAATACTGAATTCGGTCTGTTTTTTTATCATAACAATATAAAAAAACAGAAGATGAATCAACCGTTAGCTTATGTTCATCCGGGTGCAAAAATTGCCAAAAATGTTGTTATCGAGCCTTTCACAACCATTCATAATAACGTAGTTATTGGAGAAGGAACGTGGATTGGTTCTAACGTAACCATCATGGAAGGTGCCAGAATTGGAAAAAATTGCAATATTTTTCCCGGCGCTGTTATTTCGGCTATTCCTCAGGATTTAAAGTTTGGAGGTGAAGAATCTCTGGCTATCATTGGAGATAATTGTACAATCAGAGAGTGTGTAACCATCAATAGAGGAACTATTGCTTCGGGTCAAACTACTATTGGAAACAATTGTTTAGTAATGGCCGCTGCGCATATAGCACATGATTGCCATGTTGGGCATAACGCAATTATTGTGAACGGAGTTCTTTTAGGAGGACACGTTACAATTGGAAATCACGCTGTAATTGGTGGTTTATCAGCCATTCACCAATTTATCAATATCGGAGATCATGCTATGGTTTCAGGTGGTTCTTTGGTCAGAAAAGACGTTCCTCCTTACACAAAAGCGGCAAAAGAGCCTTTGTCTTACGTAGGAATTAATTCTGTAGGTTTAAGAAGACGTGGATTTACTACCGAAAAAATCAGAGAAATTCAGGATATTTACAGAATTCTGTATCAGAAAAATTACAATACCACTCAGGCAATAGATATTATTGAGGCTGAAATGGAGGCTACTCCGGAACGCGATGAAATAATTGATTTTATCAGAAATTCATCAAGAGGGGTAATGAAAGGTTATTCAGGGAATTATTAATCTCCACCCCAGCCCTCCCCGAAGGGGAGGGAGTCTAGGAATATCTTCATGAATAAAATAACGAACACTAATAAATTAATTAAGTAACAAACTTCCGTATCGTCTCCCTCTCCTTTGGGGAGGGACGGGGAGGGGAAAAAATCAAATTACAATGGCATCTACAGCAGATATTAGAAACGGATTATGTATCAAATACAACAATGATATTTACAAAATCATTGAATTTCTTCACGTAAAACCAGGTAAAGGACCCGCTTTCGTAAGAACTAAAATGAAAAGTTTAACTAACGGAAAAGTATTAGACAATACTTTTTCTGCCGGACATAAAATTGACACGATTCGTGTTGAAACTCATACTTTTCAGTTTTTATATGCAGAAGGTGACGATTACCACTTCATGAACACTGAGTCTTACGAGCAAATTACATTGAACAAAGCTATTCTTGATGCTCCGGATTTGTTGAAAGAAGGAACAAATGTAATGGTTCAAATTAACACTGAAACAGATTCTCCATTAGCAGTTGATATGCCGGCTTCAATCATTCTGGAAGTTACTTATGCTGAGCCGGGAGTTAAAGGAAACACAGCAACAAACGCAACAAAACCTGCTAAAGTTGAAACCGGAGCTTCTGTAAATGTTCCGTTGTTCATCAACGAAGGTGACAAAATTAAAATAGATACTGCTACAGGTTCTTACATGGAGCGTGTAAAAGAATAGTTCAATTTGAAAATGAACCAATTTGAAAATTTGAAAATGATTTCAGGCACAATTAAAAAGTCTGTTTCATTTTCAAATTTTCTTTTTTAAATCAATGGTTCGATACATTTTCAAATTCTCAAATTTTCAAATTGATTATATGAAATTCCCAAAAATTTATCCTTTACAGGAAATAGCAAATATTATAGGTTGTGAATTTGTTGGTGATGCAAATTTTCCGGTTCAGGGTATGAATGAAATTCATGTGGTAACACCTGGAGATATTGTTTTTGTCGATCATCCCAAATATTACGATAAAGCGTTACAGTCTGACGCTACGATTGTTCTAATCAATAAAAAAGTAGATTGTCCTGAAGGAAAAGCACTTTTGATTTCAGACGATCCTTTCAGGGATTTCAATAAACTGACAAGGCATTTCAAGCCTTTTGAATCATCGAATACTTCAATTTCACTTACTGCCAAAATAGGCGAGGGGACAATGATTCAGCCTAATGTTTTTGTGGGTAATAATGTTTCTATTGGTAAAAATTGTCTTATTCATTCAAATGTGTCTATTTACGATCATACCATAATTGGAGACAATGTTATCATTCATGCCGGAACAATCTTGGGAGCCGATGCTTTTTATTACAAAAAAAGAGCGGAAGGTTATGATCAATTGTTATCTGGTGGAAGGGTAGTAATTGAAAATAATGTTGGAATTGGTGCTCTTTGTACAATTGACAAAGGAGTTACCGGAGATACAACAATTGGAGAAGGAACAAAAATCGACAATCAGGTTCATGTTGGACACGATACCGTAATTGGCAAAAAATGTTTAATTGCTTCTCAAACCGGAATTGCAGGTTGTGTGATTATTGAAGATGAAGTTACACTTTGGGGACAGGTTGGTACCACAAGCGGTATCACTATTGGAACAAAAGCAGTAGTTTTGGGTCAGACAGGCGTTACAAAATCTGTGGAAGGTGGGAAAACGTATTTTGGAACGCCGGTTCAGGAATCTCGCGAAAAGTTGAAGCAATTGGCCAACATCAAGAAAATTCCAGAAATTATCGAGAAATTGAAATAAGAGTTGAAAGATTCGTTGTGACTTTTGACTTTAAAACTTTCGATTTAGCTAAATTATTTTAGCTGAAAAACTTTAAAAGTAATTCGCAAAACCTTACTTTTGCAACACAATTTCAAAAATTAACAAAAAAAATATATCATGAGTGTTTTAGTAAATAAAGATTCTAAAATAATTGTTCAAGGTTTTACAGGAAGCGAAGGAACTTTTCACGCTTCTCAAATGATTGAATACGGAACAAACGTAGTAGGTGGTGTAACTCCTGGAAAAGGAGGATCAACTCACTTGGAGCGTCCGGTTTTCAATACAGTAAAAGACGCTGTAGATCAAGCAGGAGCAGATACAACTATTATTTTCGTTCCGCCAGCTTTTGCTGCTGACGCAATTATGGAAGCTGCAGATGCAGGAATTAAAGTGATTATCTGTATCACAGAAGGAATTCCTGTTGCTGATATGATTAAAGCATACAACTATATTCAAGGTAAAAACTGTCGTTTAGTAGGTCCTAACTGTCCGGGAGTTATTACTCCGGGTGAGGCTAAAGTTGGTATTATGCCAGGTTTCGTTTTCAAAAAAGGTAAAGTTGGTATTGTTTCTAAATCAGGAACTTTAACTTATGAGGCTGCTGATCAAGTTGTAAAACAAGGTTTAGGAATCACTACAGCTATCGGAATTGGTGGAGATCCAATTATTGGAACTACTACTAAAGAAGCTGTTGAATTGTTGATGAACGATCCGGAAACAGAATGTATCATCATGATTGGTGAAATCGGTGGTCAATTAGAAGCTGATGCTGCTAAATGGATAAAAGCTGACGGTAACCGTAAACCAGTTGTAGGTTTCATCGCTGGTGAAACTGCTCCAAAAGGACGTACAATGGGTCACGCAGGTGCTATCGTTGGTGGTGCTGACGATACAGCTGAAGCTAAAAAACGTATTATGAGAGAGTGTGGAATTCACGTAGTTGATTCTCCTGCTGAAATTGGTAAAAAAGTGAAAGAAGTAGTTGGATAATTTCCAATATTTTAAATAACAAATTTAAAAGCTCCGTCTAGTTGAATAAACGAGATGGAGCTTTTTCTTGATTTAGGTCATTCTAAAGAATGACAATTATTAATATCACTAAAAATTTAGGTTTTGGTGACAAAATAAAAAATATGTACACAGAATTAAAAGAGTTTGAAATCAGTAATTGTTTTGTTTTTACTCAGGAAGACAGTCTAGAAGTAGTTTGTAATGCACCAGAAGCAGGAAGCGGTGTTTTCCTGGTTTATGCAGAGAATGGAGATGCAAGAGAATTGATTATGGTAGGTTCTACCGGAACAGTTCAAAACAATGGAGATCTAAAAATTAAAAACGGTGGTTTGTATGACAAAATCGTAAACGGACACCAATTTGCAAAAACAGGAAGAAAATATTCTTGGCCTGCGCAAATGAAATTGGAAAATATTGACAAACTGGAAGTGGTTTGGTACGAGACTTTCAATGATAAAAACAAAGGAATTCCTACTTCTGTAGAAGGACAGGTTTTGCAAAACTTCCTTAATGAAAACGGAAGATTACCAAGATGGAATGTAGCATTCTAGTTTGTTTTTCTATAAAACTAAAAAAACCGTTCAGATGAACGGTTTTTTTTATTGTGTCTATTTGAAAATGTAGTTTTAATCATTCATCGAAATCAAAAACTCTTCGTTGTTTCTGGTTTTCTTAAAACGGTCGTTGATAAATTCCATAGCTTCAACCGGGTTCATATCAGAAAGATATTTTCTCATAATCCACATTCTTTGCAATGTTTCTTTATCAAGAAGCATATCATCTCTTCGTGTGCTTGAAGATGTCAAATCAATGGCAGGGAAAATACGTCTGTTGGCAATTTTTCTGTCTAATTGCAATTCCATATTTCCGGTTCCTTTGAACTCTTCAAAGATAACTTCGTCCATTTTAGAACCGGTTTCAGTCAATGCCGTAGCAATAATACTCAAAGAACCACCGTTTTCAACATTTCGAGCCGCTCCAAAGAAACGTTTTGGTTTTTGCAGAGCATTAGCATCCACACCACCACTTAAAACCTTTCCTGAAGCTGGTTGTACGGTATTGTAAGCTCTGGCTAATCTGGTAATCGAATCCAATAAAATCACTACATCATGTCCGCATTCTACCAGTCTTTTTGCTTTTTCCAAAACGATGTTCGCAATTTTTACGTGTTCCTGCGGTTCACGGTCAAAAGTAGAAGCAATTACTTCACCACGAACGTTTCTAATCATATCAGTTACCTCTTCAGGACGTTCGTCAATCAAAAGAACAATTAGATAAACTTCAGGATGATTGGCAGCAATCGCATTGGCAATGTCTTTCAGTAACATGGTTTTACCTGTTTTTGGCTGAGCTACAATCATACCACGTTGTCCTTTTCCGATAGGAGAGAATAAATCGATGATTCGGGTGGAGATAGTGCTTTGTTTTTCGGCTAATTTGAATTTTTCCGAAGGGAAAACAGGAGTCAAGTGTTCAAAAGAAACCCGGTCGCGAACAACCTGTGGATCGTGTCCGTTGATTTTTAAAACTCTTACCAAGGGGAAGAATTTCTCGCCTTCTTTTGGCGGACGAACCACTCCTTTTACAGTATCTCCGGTTTTAAGTCCGAAAAGCCTGATTTGGGAAGTGGAAAGGTAAATATCATCAGGTGAAGCCAAATAATTATAATCTGAAGAACGCAGGAATCCGTATCCGTCAGGCATCATTTCAAGAACACCTTCACTTTCTATAATTCCGTCAAATTCAAAATCGGAATCCCTGAATCCGGATTTTTTGTTTTTATGATTTTGATTTTGTTGGTTTTTATTCTGATTCGGATTTTGTTGCTTGGCAATTACCGGTCCTTTTGTCTCTGTATTTAAAGTTTTTGCCGGAACTTCTTGAGAAATTGCTGTTTCTGTTGCAGGAATTGTTTCTTTATCAGTTGTTTCTCTAGGAACGTTTTTATTGATTTTATTCTCGTACTTAGCTTTATTGAATTTAATCAATTTACGTTCATTTTGAACGGGAGCTGCTGTATTTTCAGATTGGTTTTCGGTAACAGTAACTTCGGTTGGAGCAGAAACAGAATCTGTCTGAGGTTTTACCGGTTTTATTTTCTTTTCAGGTGTTATTCTCTCCCTTTTGGGTTGAGTATTATTTACAGAAGTAGCGTCCTCTGTAGGAGTTTCATTCTGGGATTTTGCCTGAAAATCAAGAATCTCATTAATAAGAGCATCCTTTTTTACACCGGAAATTTTTATTGTTTTAGCCAATTTAGCTATTTCTTGAAGCTCAGAAAGCTTCATTTCTTTTAACGCAGAAATATCAAACATGAATATTATTTGAATTTAGTTAGTAGGGGTAGTCTAGTATGTGGTAGAATTTTTGTTTCGGATACTTCGAAGAATGAAGTATTTAACTGTTTCGTTATGCAATAATACAAATAAAATTTAACAAGACGTAGTATTTATTGGAAAAAAAATATATTTTTGTGGCTCATAAGATTAAAAATGATTCAGAGAATACAAACTGTCTATCTAATATTGGCCCTTGTTATTACAGGGATTCTTCCTTTTGTTTTTCCTTTATGGACAACAAATGACATGAAGGATTTTTATTTTATGTTTGATATGAAATATGTAGCCTTATTCGGATTGAGTACTACATTATCATTTTTAAGTATTATTTCTTTCAAGAAGAGACAAAATCAATTTGTGATGAACAGATTGAACATCATATTGAATTTAATTTTATTAGGATTATTTATTTATCGTTCGCTAAATACATCTGGAGAAGTCGTTGAAATTTCTGAGAAAGGTGTTGGGATGTTTCTTCCTATTGGTGCTATCGTCTTTTTGGCTCTTGCCAATAAAGCCATCAAAAAGGATGAAGATCTTGTAAAATCTGTTGACCGATTGAGATAAACCTATAAACTTAGTTTATTTAGTGCGAAGAAAAACCCGAACATTTGTTCGGGTTTTTTTTCGTTTAATTCGATTGCTCGATTGTTTGCTTTTTGCTTTTTGGCTAATCACTAATCACTAATCACTCTTTCCTACTTCTTCCCGATTTCAATTATCTCCAAATCTTTTATTTTATCGCCATCAATCACAAAACGGAGCATTGTTCTCATTTGGTGAAAGCCGCTTTTTCCGGCAGCTCCGGGATTCATGTGCAATAGATTGTGTTTTTTATCAAATATAACTTTCAGTATGTGAGAATGTCCGCAAATGAATAATTTGGGCGGATTGGACTCAAGTTCTGCCTTGATATTCGGAGAATATTTTCCGGGATAACCACCAATGTGGGTAATCCAGACATCAACACCTTCACACATAAAACGGTTATTCAACGGAAATTCCATTCTGGCTTTATTGCCGTCAATGTTGCCGTAAACAGCTCGCAAAGGTTTCAGTTTTTTTAAGGTGTCGGTAACGTTCAAATCTCCAATGTCTCCGGCATGCCAAACTTCATCGGTCTGTTGAACGTATTTCAAAATAGTATCATCAATATGACCATGAGTGTCAGAAAGTAAAAGGATTTTTGTCATTTTTGTAGTTGCAAAGTGTCAAAGGTACAAATTCAAAGCTGCAAAGGTTCAAAGTTTTTTAGTGTATTCCTGACTCTGAAACTTTGAGACTTGTTAAAAAAACAACTAATTTTGCGTTCTAAATCCAACAATGATGACCAAATTACAAATAAGAGCTTTCGTATATCAGTTAATCTGTTTTTCTATTTTGTTTATTCTGTTCCGATATTTAATTGGAGAATATTTTAATTTAACAGGACTTTGGATCCCATTCCTGGCCTTTGTAATAGGAACGGTATTGTCTCCCAAATTTATGGCTATTAAGACCAAAGAAGGAGAAAAATTGTTTATGAAATGGTTCTTCATTAAGGGAATCAGAGAAGTTAAGTAGTTTTTATATACAAAATTAATATCAAGGGAAGCTGTTGTTGTTTAATGACAGCTTTTTTGTTGAAATTAACCTGAATAAAACTTATTGTTTTTGAAAACAGCAAAACTTAGTAACTTAGCCGCTTTCAAACTTATCTACTCAAAAAAATGAAAATAATAGCCGTAATTCCTGCCCGATATGCCTCAACCCGTTTTCCTGCCAAATTAATGCAGGATTTGTGCGGTAAAACCGTTATTTTAAGAACTTATGAAGCGGCTGTAAATACACGGTTGTTTGACGATGTTTTTGTTGTAACGGATTCTGATTTGATATACAACGAAATTGTTCTTAATGGAGGAAAAGCCATTATGAGTATCAAAGAACACGAGTCGGGGAGTGACAGGATTGCTGAAGCTGTTGAAAATTTGGAGGTGGATATAGTGGTAAATGTTCAGGGAGATGAGCCTTTTATCAATGCCGAACCTTTGGCCAAAGTGATTGATGTTTTTAGGAATGATCTTGATAAGAAAGTCGATTTAGCTTCCTTGATGCGTGAAATTACTGATGAAGATGAAATCAATAATCCAAATAATGTAAAAGTGGTAACTGATCAAAACGGATTTGCGCTTTATTTTTCGCGTTCGGTAATTCCGTATCCAAGGGAGAAAAACGTAGGTGTTCGTTATATGCAACACATTGGGATTTATGCTTTCCGCAAACAAGCATTGCTTGATTTTTATGCTTTGCCGATGAAATCGCTTGAAGCTTCCGAAAAGCTGGAACAATTGCGTTATCTTGAATTTGGAAAGCGAATTAAAATGGTTGAAACTTCTCATGTAGGAATTGGGATTGACACCGAAGAAGATTTAGCGAAAGCCCGAAAAATGATGTTATAATTTTTTTCGCTTTGCAGACTTTTAGTTTATTTTTTTAATTCCCTTTTTTAGAAATGATCAATTCGTTGTATTGTTCCAATTTAGGAAGCGCAATGCAATTGAAACCGTTGGAATTTAAATGAGAAATATATTCCTGATTTCTTAGAATATCATTTTTGTCCAAAATCATGGTGTTGAACAATACCACACCATCTGGGTTTACCAAAAAAGCAAGTCGGTTGATGAATTCGCTTTTAAATAAAAAATCAGGCATTTCTTTGTCCTGAAAGATATCTATGATAATTAAATCGAATTTTTTTTGACAAGAAGCTATATAGTCTTGTGCGTCGGCTAAAATGATTTCTAAATTCGGAATTTCGTTTAGTTGAAAGTATTCGTTGGCCAATTCAATTACAGTTGAGTCAATTTCGACACCGGTAATATTTCCTTTAAAGCCTGTTTCATCAACAAGCGTTTTTATGACACTTCCGCCGGCAACTCCCAAAACCAAAATAGTATTCATGGATTCGATTTTAGAAAATCCAATTTCTTTGAGTCCAATTCTGAGAATACGCTGTAAACTTCCGTAAGAATAATTGGTGTTTTTAGAATCCAAAACCAATTGACCGTTATTCCAGGTAATTTCGAGATTTTTACTCCAAACCGATTTTTTTTGGAAAACATTTATCGGAATAAGGTAGCTGAGAATCTTTTTTAACATTCGAAAATTTTTAGTCAAAATTAATCGAATATAGTTTTAATCCCAATTTTAGTCATTTTCATTTTAATTGAAAAACGATGCTGACAATTGAATATTCCGAAAAAATTATTTTCTGGAATTGAAATCACGAAAAGTTCCGTCTTTGTAAAAAATTACAATCTTATAAATATTGCTGTTGTTTGAGTTGATGAAATTCTCTGAAATAGGTAAGGAGGTGTTTTTTGATTCCGGAATTTCAATCTCAGGATTGTTTATTTCGGTATCAAATAAACTCGACTGAAAATCATTTTCAGAAGAAATATTTTCGGGTTGAATTTCAATTTGAGGTGAAGTAGGAGGTAACTCAGTTGTATCACTTTTGAGAAAATTTCCCTTTCCGTTCAACATCCAATAGAGATTTACATCGGGAAAAACGTCGATTATTTTTAATATAAAATCCAAACTAGGTTTGTTTCTTCCGGACAAAAGATGGGAGATACTGGAACGCTGCACTCTGATTTTATCGGCAAAAGAAGAGGCGCTGAGAGAGTAATAATCCAATAAATATTCAAGTCTTTTGATGAAATCTTCTGTGTTTACCATTGTAACTATTTTTATCTCAATAAGATTTTACAAATGTAACAAATATAATTAAACAAGCTAATTTTACAGTTGTAAATTGTAAATTTAGGTCTAAATAACATAATTAATCAATTTATATAAGTATATGTAAGTAGTTGGTAATTAAGTAAATAATAACAAATAATTAAACTGTAAAAATTTTGTTTACAAGCCGTAAACAAAAGAATTTGCAAGACGAATCAAAACTGTTTACAAAATTAAATTACAGGTTGATTTCCTGTGGTTACAATTGTAAATAGTAAGTTGTTTACTTTTGTAACATTAAAAATTACGCCATGAATTTGATAGAATTATTCAATAGATTTAAAGAACAAACCATCTCCGGACGTTATATAAATTTGGATCATATAACTCCTTTGATCGAAAGGTTGAAACAAAAAAGTGATGTTCAGATTATAGGACAATCTGTTTTGGGAGAACCGATTTACAGTTACCAAAAAGGAACCGGTGAAATCAGGATTTTGTTTTGGTCACAAATGCACGGAAATGAAAGTACCACCACAAAGGCTCTTTTTGATTTATTCAACTTATTGGAAAGCGAAACAGATTTGGCAAACAATTTATTAAGCCAGTTTACGTTTTACTTTATTCCTATGCTTAATCCTGACGGAGCTCGATTGTATACGAGAGAGAACGCTAATAAAGTTGATTTAAATCGGGATTCGTTAAATCTTACTCAGCCGGAAAGTCGCTTATTGAGATCTGTTTACGAACAATTCAAACCTGATTATTGTTATAATCTGCACGATCAGCGCACTATTTTTGGAGTAGGAACTACAGGTAAGACCGCAACGGTGTCGTTTTTATCGCCTTCTTATAATGAAAATAGGGATATAAATGAAGTGCGTAAAAAAGCAATGGCGATAATTGCAGATATGAATAGTGGGTTGCAAGAGTTTATTCCGGGGCAAATAGGGCGATTTGACGATGGATTTAATATCAATTGTATTGGAGATATGTTTCAGAGTTTAGGAGCCCCTACTATTTTATTTGAAGCGGGGCATTTTCCGAATGATTATCAAAGAGAAGAAACCCGAAAATACATATTTATATCTTTATTGTTGAGTTTTGAATCTATACGTAACGGAGGTGCAGATGATAAAAAAACAGATGAATATATGCGGATTCCTCAAAATAATCCTAATTTTTACGATTTTGTTTGTAAAAATGTCAATCTAAATTATGATAATTCGAAAAAAAGTATCAATTTTGCAACTCAATATAGAGAAGAATTGAATAATAACCAAATCGATTTTGTTGCTTATATTGCTAGGATTGATGATTTAGAAGATTGTTTTGGTCATATTGAAATTGACGGAGAATTTGAATTGTATAATGATGGCAATCAGAATTATCCGGAAGTAGGTCAAAAAGCCAATTTTAATATCGGAAATCGCATCAAAGCAGTGAATGGTAAAATAGAATTGATTTAAAAGGAAATTTTTGTTTTCCCCAAATATTAATTTAAAAAAAAAGTTATGAGTAAGTTTCGTTTAGATGAGGTTGACCACCAAATTTTGGAAATGTTAATTGACAATACCAGAGTTCCGTTTACAGATATTGCAAAAAAATTGCTTATTTCTGCGGGAACAGTACATGTTAGGGTTAAAAAAATGGAAGATGCCGGGATTATCAAAGGTTCTACATTATCACTGGATTATGAGAAATTAGGTTATTCTTTTATTGCTTATGTTGGGGTTTTCTTGACAAATACTTCGCAAACTAAGTTTGTTTTAGAGAGAATCAACGAAATTCCTTTTGTAACAGTTGCACACGTTACAACCGGTAAATTCAATATTTTCTGTAAGATTAGAGCCAAAGATACTAAACACGCTAAAGATGTTATCTTTATGTTGGATGATATTGATGGTGTTTACAGAACAGAAACTATGATTTCTCTGGAAGAAAGCATTAACGACAAGAAACGTTTGATGCATACAATCTTTAAGGATATGTAATTTTTTGCATAAAAGATATTTTTTAAAACCTCAAATGAAAGTTTGAGGTTTTTTTGTGATTATTTTTCTAGTTGATGAAGATAATATCAATTAGATATATAAATAGTCTGTTTTGTTTTTTGTCATATTGAGAGAAGTTGAAATACATTATTAGTTTACTGTTGATGTTTTGAGAAATAAAGCGATAAGGATGGAAATTATTAAATTCTACCCATAACGTTTTTTGACATCCCAATTGAGTGAAAACGAATTGGCAGAGAAAAATTGTAAATATTATGGAGTATTATAGTTTTATATTCAGAATTCTAAAAACATAAAAAAAACCTGATCGTATTTGATCAGGTTTTCTTTTAAATAGACTTTTGGTTATGATTCTAAATTTATTTCAAATCAAAGCGGTCAAGGTTCATTACTTTGTTCCATGCCACAACAAAGTCTTTTACAAATTTTTCTTTTGCGTCATTGCTTGCATAAACTTCGGCCAATGCTCTCAATTCGGAGTTTGAACCAAAGATTAAATCTGCTCTGGTAGCTGTCCATTTTAGATTTCCTGTTTTTCTGTCTCTTCCTTCAAACTCTTCTTCTGAATTTGAAGCGGCTTTCCAAACGGTATTCATATCAAGAAGATTAACAAAGAAATCATTATTTAATACATCTTTTTTGGTAGTAAAAACACCTTGTTTTGAGTTGTTGTAATTGGCATTCAAGACACGCATACCTCCAACAAGTGCAGTCATTTCAGGAGCAGTCAGGGTAAGCAATTGGGCTTTGTCTACCAATAATTTTTCTGTAGGTACAGTGTATTTCGTTTTTAAATAATTGCGGAAACCATCTGCCATTGGTTCAAGAACCGTCATAGACTGAACGTCTGTTTGCTGTTGCGAAGCATCCATACGCCCGGGAGTAAAAGGAACCAGAACTTCATAGCCGGCATTTTTTGCTGCTTTTTCTACTGCCGCATTACCCGCCAGTACAATAAGATCGGCCATGGATACTTTCTTACCGTTAGTTGCTTTATCGTTAAAATTCTTTTGAATTTTCTCAAGTGCTTTTAACGTTTTGTCCAATTGTTTAGGATTGTTGGCTTCCCATTTTCTTTGAGGCAATAATTGAATTCGGGCACCATTGGCACCACCTCTTCTGTCAGAACCACGGAATGTTGAAGCCGAAGCCCAGGCAGTAGAAACCATTTCGCTTACAGTAAGACCTGAATTCAACAGTGTTGTTTTTATATCAGAGGCATCTTTCTCGTCAATCAATTTATGATTTACCGCAGGAATCGGGTCTTGCCAGATCAATTCTTCTTTTGGAACTTCCGAACCTAAATATGAGGCACGAGGACCCATGTCGCGATGTGTCAATTTGAACCAGGCACGGGCAAAAGCATCAGTAAATTGTTCAGGGTTTTCAAGGAATTTTCTTGATATTTTTTCATAAACAGGATCAAATCGCAATGATAAATCTGTTGTTAACATCGTTGGTAAATGCTTTTTATTTGCATCAAAGGCATCTGGTACCGTTACTTTTGAATTCTTTGCACCCCATTGCTGTGCACCGGCGGGGCTTTTTGTTAACTCCCATTCATTTTCAAACAGGCTTTTAAAAAATCCATGTCCGAATTTTGTTGGAGTAGAAGTCCACGTCACTTCCAATCCGGAGGTAATGGCATCTTTTCCTTTTCCGGTACCGTATTTACTGGTCCAGCCTAATCCCTGTTCCTCGATACCTGCTGCTTCAGGCTCCGGTCCAACTAATGAAGCATCTCCGGCTCCGTGTGTTTTTCCAAAAGTATGTCCTCCGGCAATAAGTGCTACCGTTTCTTCATCATTCATTCCCATGCGTCCAAAAGTTTCACGGATATCTTTGGCTGCTGCAATAGGATCAGGATTTCCGTTTGGCCCTTCAGGGTTTACATAAATAAGTCCCATTTGAACGGCAGCCAACGGATTTTCAAGTTTTCGATCACCGGAATAGCGTTTGTCTTCCAGCCATTTGTTTTCCGAACCCCAATATACATTCGATTCCGGTTCCCAAACATCTTCTCTTCCTCCCGCAAATCCGAAGGTTTTGAATCCCATATCTTCCAAAGCCACATTTCCGGTAAGGATCATCAAATCGGCCCAGGAAATCTTACTACCGTATTTTTGTTTGATTGGCCAAAGCAGTCGTCTTGCTTTATCCAAATTGGCATTATCCGGCCAACTGTTCAAAGGAGCAAATCTTTGTTGTCCCGCACGTGCGCCACCTCGACCATCTCCGGTACGGTAAGTTCCGGCACTATGCCAGGCCATACGAATAAAAAAGGGACCATAATGTCCAAAATCTGCCGGCCACCAGTCTTGTGATTGGGTCATTAGCGTATGAAGGTCTTTTTTTACAGCCTGTAAATCCAGACTTTTAAATTCTTCAGCATAATTAAAATTCTTATCCATAGGGTTGGATAACGCAGAATTGTGTCTAAGAACGCTTAAATCAAGTTGATTAGGCCACCAGTCGTGATTGTCTGTCCCTTTGCTGCTAACAGTTGGAGTACTCTCAACTGTAGTTGTTTGGGATTTATTGCTACTTAAAAATCCAAAAGGGCATTTCCCTTTACTCTCCATAGCAGGTTGGGCATTTAATGAATATGCCACTAAAACACCAAGTGTTACTAAAGTTTTTTTCATATCATAAAAAATTTATTAAAAATAATTTTGTTAACTATTAGCGAAATTAATTAGTTAATTTAACAAATTTATTTGATACGTATATTAATATTTTATGATATTATTAGTAAAATTGATTACAATAAAATCTTTTTTATAATCTAAATAATTGGGATCACATTGTTTTTCTATAATTCAAAATAGCCCAAATATTGAAAAACACGGCAAAACAAGACAAGGCGAAAAATTGTGTCCCAAGATCTGAAATTCCGCTTCCTTTGAGATAAACCATGCGCATTACCTGCATAAAGTATTTCAACGGATTAAAAATGGTTATGTACTGTGCCCATTCGGCCATACTTTTGATTGGAGTAAATAATCCACTCATCAATATCAGAATTAACATAAAAAAATACATTACAAACATTGCCTGTTGCATGGTATTGGAATAATTTGATATAACGAGTCCAAAACCTGAAATTCCCAAAATATAAAGTGCCGCAAAAAAATAAATGGTTCCCAAACTGCCTGCAGGAGACAAGCCATAGACAACGTAAGCCAAACCAAAAGCGATGGTAATTACCGTAAACCCAATTATCCAATAAGGAAGTAATTTTGAAATTATAAAAATAAACTTCGGAATCGGAGTTACATTCAGCTGTTCCATCGTTCCCGCTTCTTTTTCACCTACAATATTCAGAGCCGGAAGAAAACCGCAGAGCATCGTAAGTAGCATAACCATCAAAGCGGGAATCATATAAATTTTATAACTCAAATGGGAATTAAATCGGTTTTGGGAAACAATTTCTATAACCGGAAATTTGGTTTGCGTTGCCGATTGAAACCATTTTTCACGTACTTCAGAAGAAAAATCAGTAACTATTCCCGAAAGATAGGCACTTCCCAATCCTCCTTTGGTGCCATTGACCGAATTGGCAGAAATTAGAAGATGCACTGCTTGTTCACGCACTAAATCTTTTTCAAAATTGGCAGGAATTTCCAAAATAATATCCGCTTTGTCTAGTTCAATTTGATGAAGTGCTTTTTGGGAATTATCAACAACCGAAGTTAACTTATAATAACCGGAAGATATAACCTTTTGTATCAATTGATTGGAATAACTGCTGTGATCATTATCAATCACACAGAGATTTATATTTTTAATCTCAAAATTGGCAGCAAGCGGGAATATCAATAATACCATGACCGGGAATAATAAAATCATCCGGGGTATGAACGAATTGCGAACAATCTGCTTGAATTCTTTTTCTAATAAAAACTTTAGCATAGCTATTCTAAACGGTTTTTGAATTTTTTCAAACTTATACCAATAATTATTACAACCATGAATCCCAATATTATCAATTCTTTATAAATGGAAGAAACTCCGGTTCCCTTTATCATAATGTTTTTGACGGCAATGATGTACCATTTTGCCGGTATTACATTGGACAGCAATTGCAAAGGCAATGGCATGTTTTCTACAGGAAAAATCATTCCGGACAACAGCATTATGGGCATCATAAAAACCATTCCCGAAATCAGCATGGCGGCCATTTGGGTTTCTGTAATGGTTGAAATCAAAAGCCCCAAGGAAAGCGCAACAAAAATGAAAAGCACTGAAAGTACAAGTAACCAAAACAGGCTACCCGCCACGGGAACTCCTAAAACATAGACTGAAAGCAACAATACTGATGTTGTATTGACACAAGACAATAAAAAATAAGGCACCGCTTTGGCAAGGATGATATAGATAGGCTTGAGAGGTGAAACAAGTAATATCTCCATTGTCCCCATTTCTTTTTCCCGCACTATGGCAATAGAAGTCATCATGGCACAAATCAGCATCATGATAAGTCCTAAAACTCCCGGAACAAAATTATAAGCATCTTTCATTTGGGGATTGTAACGCATTTTTACATTTGGGACAATCTGAAAAGGAACTTTGATGCCTTGCATTAAATCTTGTTGGTAATCCATTATAATTGCTCTGGCGTAATTGGTTAGAGCAGTAGCCGTATTTGGGTCGGTGGCATCAGCAATTAACTGAATATAGGTTTTTCCTGAATGTAGTAAATTGGACTCGAAATTTTCATCAAAAATAATTACCAATTCAATTTTGCCTTCCCGAAATTCGTGCTCTATTTGGGAAGGATCATTGAGGTATTTGGCAACATCAAAATAGTTACTGGCATTGATTCGCTCTATTATTTTTCTTGAAGGATTGCTTTTTGAAGGATCGTAAACAGCCACTTTAGAATTTTTGACTTCGGTGGTAATGGCAAATCCAAAAAGAAGAATTTGGATTATTGGCATAGCCAAAAGCAGAAGCATTGTTCGCAAATCGCGAAAAATATGCAGAAATTCCTTTTTTACGAATGCTCTAAACTGTTTCATATAGTTTTTTTTGACACAAATTTTCACAAATTGAAATGGTAAATATTATAAGTGTAATTAATTTCAACGTATCCAAATTCGTGTAAATTCGTGTAATTCGTGTCTCTTTTTTAATTTCATCTCAATCTGCTTTTCGTGTAGCTTTCCTTGCCAATTGTTGAAATACTTCATCCATATCATTGGCACAATATTGGAGTTTGAGGTTTTTTGGAGAGTCTAATGCATCTATTTTTCCGTCAACCATAATGGAAACGCGGTCACAATATTCGGCCTCATCCATATAATGCGTGGTTACGAAAATCGTGATGCCTCGAGCAGAAGCCTCATAAATGAGTTCCCAAAATTGTCTTCGGGTCACAGGGTCAACACCACTCGTAGGCTCGTCGAGAAATACAATTTTTGGGTTGTGGAAAATCGAAACTGAAAGAGCCAATTTTTGTTTCCATCCTAATGGCAAGTCTTTAACCAAGGTGTTTCTTTCCGATTCAAAATTTAAGGTTTTCAGTAACTCATTTGTTTTTAAGGCAATTTCCTTTTCGGGCATACCATAAATCCCGGCAAAGAGTCTTATATTTTCCCATACTTTAAGGTCATTGTAAAGCGAAAATTTCTGACTCATATATCCAATGTTTTTTTTGATTTGTTCCGGATTTTTATCAATATCAAAACCAGCCACAGTCCCTTTGCCCGATGTCGGTTTACTCAAACCGCAGAGCATACGGATAGCGGTGGTTTTACCGGCACCATTTGCACCTAGAAATCCAAAAATCTCTCCTTGATTTACCTCAAATGTAACATCATCGACAGCAGTAAAATTACCGAAGCGTTTCACAAGATTGTTGACAATAATAGCTTTCATTTTTAATGTTTTTTTGCCACGGATTACACAGATTTTCACAGATTTAATTTGTGGTATTAAAGAAATCTGTGCTAATCTTTTTAATCTGTGGCTAATTTTTCAGTCTCGCTTTAATCTTTTTCAAAATCCAAACTCATATAGCAATCTTCTATTTTTGGTTGGGTTGGATGGATATTTACATTTGTATGTCCTTTTTCAATCAAAAAAGACTTCAGTTCATCTGTTGAAATTGACTCGCTTTTGAAAGTAACGTGATGAGAATCGCCAAACGCAAAACAGGATTTTATATTTGGAAACTGCCTTATGTCCTTCAATAATTGATACATATCATTGCTCTGTACCGACCAAAGAGACGCTCCGAACTGATTGACCATATTTTGAGGCGTATCGATTTTAAGTATTTTACCCTCAGCAATCAAGGCAATGCGGTCGCACAAAGTGGCTTCGTCCATATAGGGCGTGGAAACCAAAATCGTGATACCCTGCTCTTTTAATTTTTTGAGCATTTCCCAAAACTCTTTTCGGGAAACCGGATCGACACCAGTTGTTGGCTCATCCAAAAATAAGACTGATGGTTTATGAATCAGAGCGCAAGACAAAGCCAATTTTTGTTTCATTCCTCCCGAAAGCGCGCCTGCTTTTCGGGTTTTGAAAGGTTCGATTTGTTGGTAAATATCTTTTATGAGATCATAATTTTCTTCGACCGTAGTATTAAAAACGGTGGCAAAAAAGTTGAGGTTTTCTTCAACGGTCAAATCCTGATAGAGCGAAAATTTACCCGGCATATAACCAACTCTGTGCCTGATTGCCTTAAAATCGTTAATAACATCAAATCCGTCCACAGATGCGTTTCCCGAATCGGGTTTCAAGAGTGTAGTCAGAATGCGGAAAATAGTGGTTTTGCCTGCGCCATCGGGACCAATCAACCCAAATATTTCGCCTTTATTAACCTGAAAAGACACATCGCAAACAGCCATTATTTTTCCGTTTCCATACGATTTGTTGATATGGTTTACGTTAATGGGAATGCTATTATTGGGATTGTTCATGACAAGATTTTTTATCAAAAGACAAGGTCGCCATACATTCCTATTTTTAAAGTTCCATCATTTTTTACACGTATTTTCACGGCATAAACCAGATTAACTCTTTCGTCTTTAGTTTGAATGGTTTTAGGAGTAAACTCGGCTTTGCTGTTTATCCATTCTACAGTTCCCGAATATGTTTTTGATTTACCGTCTTCCGTGTCCACGTTTACTTTAACAGTATCTCCGATTTTGATTTTGGCAAATTGGGAGGCAGTTATGTAAGCTCTTAATTTTATAACCGACAAATCGGCAATTTTATAAATCGGTTTTCCTATTGTAGCCATTTCATATACATTGGCATATTTGGCTAAGACTGTACCTGAAATAGGATTGACAATTTTGCATTTTTTAAGTTGATCTTCAACCTGTGCCAATTGAACAGCAACAGTACCGCTTTGTTCGGTAAGATTGGTGGTAGTGGTAGCCAACTGACTTTTTAAAACATCAATTTTAGATTGCAGGATGGTAATTCGGTCGTGGGCATCATCAAGTTGTTTTTGCGAAGCTACACCTCCTTTTACTAAATTTTCAATTCTTTTTTGATCTTTAATAGCATTTTCAAGTTCCTTTTGTAAAGCCTCAATTTGGACTTTACTGTTGGGACGACCCGATAAAATGGCTTTTTCATTTTGTTTTAATTGCAGTTTTGACAAATGCAATTGAGTGCTGTCTATGTAGCCTATTTTTTGATCTTGTTCTAAAAAATCACCTTCATTAATATTCAGTTTCAAAATCTTTCCATTTGCTTCAGCAGAAATTATTGTTTCTGTAGCTTCAAATGTTCCTGAGGCACGGTTTTCATTTTCGTCTTTACCACAAGAAAAAAGAGCGATAGAAAAAGTTATGATACTTATTTTATGATAATTGAAATTCATTTTTGTATGATTAAATTAGTTTCCGCTTATCGTTTTATAGTTGTAAATGCTCATTAGCAACTGTATTTGATGCAATGCCTGATTCCCAATTGCCTCGTTTTCTTTGTTCATTGCCAAAATCAAATCATTCATGGCACACATTCCGTTGTCATACATTACCTGATATGATTTTTTAATTCCGCTTTTCAGTTTAACTATTTCATCATCTTTAGCAATAATTGCTTTTTGTTTTTCAATGTCACTATTGGTTTGGGTCAATTGTAGTTTGTTGTTGAACAAAAAGGTTTCTTTTTGATTGTTGATTTTGGCAATTTCAACCTTATCCAAATCTTTGTTGTTACTGTTTTTATAGAGTCCGGCGGTGCTCCAGGATAGACTCAGCCCGGCAAGAGCCAATCCGTTGAAACTTGAAGGACCAAAATTCATTCCCGGCTGTATCATAACACCTGCGCCTATTAAACCTATTTTTGGCATATTTGAAACCTGATTCATACCAGAACGACTTTCAATAAGTTTTAACTGATTGGAATACAAATTCAGCTCAGGTCTGTTGTTTTCGAGATTTTCTACAAAATCGTACATCGCAGGTTTCTCTAGTTTTATATCTTCATCAAGTTGCTGCCCAATCAGATATGACAACATTTGGATATAGCCTTTGCGGGTATAAGTAAATTCTATTTTTCTCTGTTCTAAATTGAGCATTTCTGCTTTAACCTGATCCACATCTGATGAATAGGCAAGTCCGTTTTCTTTTGAAAGCCGTACTTTGTTAAGCCTGAGTTTCAAATCTTCATAAAGAATATCCAGTTGTTTGTTTTGTTCGTCAATTATCAAAATCCCGAAATACACTTGGTTTACTCGTTCACGTATTGAGAATAAAGAAATATCTACACTGGATTTTTCTACCTCGGCAGTTGTTTTTATAATATTTTTTTGATTTTTTGTGGCACCACCATCCCAAAGAGTCTGGTTGATTTGGGCAATCCCGATAAACTGAGCTTTATTTTGTTCAGCAGGAGTTGAACCGGGAATCGAAAATTCAGGTAAGCCGCCAAATATATATCCGCCTATTCCCGTGAGGCTTATCTGAGGAAGATATGCCTTATTGGCGTTGGAAACAGTATATTCAGACGACTTTGCAATTAAATCATATTGTTTAATCAGAGGATAATTTGCCATGGCTTTTTTCTGGCAGCTATCAATGGTTGTTTGTCCGTTTACAGTACAAAAAAACAAAAGCAATAAAATCAAAAACTTTTCTTTCATTTATTATAGATTTTAAATAATTAATTAAAATTACAATTTGAAATCTAATTTTCTTTAAGGATTTTTTCAGTATCCTTATAGTTTAATGTACCGTTTTTATTTGAAAACCTATTTAGAAAATCAATTATTTTTTCACGATGTCTTTCAAAAGTGCTTTGTCAGAAGAATTGATAATTGTAATTTCAATAGGTTGATTTTTAGAGGTTTTTCCTTTGATAACATAAAGTTTACCTCCGTTTGTTTTTATATTGCTTTTGTCAAAATCGACATCTCCATGGGTTAGTGTTTTTCTGATATCACTGGTGTCAACCCATTTTTCTGATAATTTTTTTGTGGCAATTTCCGAATAATGAAAAGGTTTGCTTCTGATGTCTTTTAAAACCCTTGCATTTGGAAAATAGCTACAACTGGTATCTTTTCCGTTGAGAACTGAAAAAAGGAAGAATAATCCTATTGAAAAACCGCCTAAATAATAGGCAAGACGCTGATGAAATTTCATTTTATATATTTTGGAGGTAAAGGTATTGTAAAGTATTTTTAAAATACAATTAAATTTATATCGCTATGCGGAATATCAAACCAATCGGCAATTACTTTATTTGTTAAAATTCCGTGATAAAGATAAACTCCACTTTTCAGTCCGTTATTGCGACGGATAGAGCTCTCAATACCACCGTCTTCTGCAATATTCAGCAAAAATGGAGTGAATATATTGCTGATGGCAACCGAAGCTGTTCTTGAATAGCGAGAAGGAATATTAGGAACACAATAGTGAATAACTCCGTGTTTTTCAAAAGTAGGTTGTTCATGAGAAGTAACTTCAGATGTTTCAAAACAACCACCCGTATCAATACTTACATCAACAATTACGGCACCTTTTTTCATTTGCTGAACCATACCGTCAGAAACAATAACAGGGCATCTGTCTTTGCCTTTTAATGCGCCAATAGCGACATCGCATCGTTGAATTGCTTTTAGCAGAGCTTTAGGTTGGATAGTAGATGTAGATATGTGTTGTCCTAAAACATTCTGCAAACGTCTTAGTTTACTTAACGAATTATCAAATACTTTTACATTTGCTCCTAAACCTATTGCCGTTTTTGCAGCAAATTCACCTACGGTTCCGGCTCCTAAAATCATTACATCAGTAGGAGGAATCCCGATGATATTTCCAAAAAGTAATCCTTTACCATGATGATTGTTTATCATCAATTCGGCTGCTATGAGTATTGAAGCAGTTCCGGCAATTTCGCTAAAGGATTTGATTGCAGGAAAAGAACCTCCTTCGTCCATGATAAATTCAAAAGCCAAAGCGGTTGTTTTCTTTTTATGTAAAGCTTCAAAATAGGAAGATTTTCGGGTTTTGAGCTGAATTGCCGATATGATTATTGTCTTTGGGTTAAGTAATTCAATTTCCTCTGAAGTAGGTGGTTCTATTTTTAGAATAATAGGACAGCCAAAAACTTTTTTTGTATCCGATGTAATTTCGGCTCCGGCTTCACTATATTCTTTGTCAGAAAATCCAGATCCGATTCCTGCTCCAACTTCAAGCATTACCCTGTGTCCGTTAGAGGTCAATGAGTTTACCGCATCTGGTGTAAGACAAATTCTACGCTCCTGAAAACAAGTTTCCCTTGGAATTCCAATAAAAAGCTGGCTTCGCTGCTTGAATACCTCAAGTTTTTCTTCTTGTGGAAGAAGTTGTTGTTTCGTAAACGGAGAGACTGACATAAAAATAAAGTATGAATTAACTGTCTAAATTAAGAAAAAAACAGACTGTCTTTTGATTAGGTTTCCTAATTTTTTAGAATGCTATGTTAATAATTGATTATTGATGTTTTAAAAGACTATTCTTCTAACCATTTTTTGAAATCGTAGAAATTTTGCGGTGCCACACCGTGTCCCACAGGATATTCCTTATAAACGTTTGAAATTCCCAATTTATCTAAAACAGCAGGTGATTTTCTTGCCCATTCCACAGGAATAACCTGATCAACGGTACCGTGAGAAATAAACATTTTCAGCTTACTGAAATCATTATTTTGAAAATCTTCCGTAGCAATATCTAAATTCAGATAACCGCTCATAGCCACTACTCGCTGAACTTTTTCAGGGTAGGAGAGAGCTGTTGCAAAACTCAGGATACTTCCCTGACTGAAACCAATGAGTGTAACATTATTGGCATCAATAGGGTAATTGGCAACCAATTCGTCTATAAATCCGGCAATTGTATCTCTGGAACTTCTTGCCTGATCGTGGTCAGAAGATTTAATTCCTTCATCATCAAAACCAATAGCATACCAGGCATAGCTTCCAAATTGCAAATCGTAAGGAGCTCGTGCCGAAATTACATAATATTCATCGGGCAATTCGCTTGCAAACGAAAATAAATCCTGCTCATTGCTTCCGTAACCGTGAAGTAATAAAAGCAATGGGTTTTTGTCTAATTTTATTTTTGGTTCTCTAACGAGGTGGTGTAAAGTCATTTGTATTTGTCTTTAGTTGTTATATTCCTTTAAAAAGTTTCTGGAAAAAATTCCCAACCAAAGGTATTAATCTTGTTTCTCCTTGTAGAGCTCCTGTAAATCCGAAAATCCAAAGAATAAAATAAAAAATATAAAAAGAAGCAGTTGCCATCCAACTATCGATACCACTTATAAAATAACCAAGCGCAAAAAATGAAAGGAAAATTCCTAATGCCTGACGGATGTGAAAGGCGGCAAATGTATTTTTCTTTTCACTGTTCATGACTACGGCAATTACTGCTCCTATAGCGGTCATATAGCTTATTATTGCAGTTCTTTTTCCTTCTTCAACTATATTATTTTCCATTATTTAAGGATTAATTGATTTTGGTTAAATATTCCGTACACATTCCCTTTGGTTTCTTTTCCTAAAAATGCTGAATTTTTTGATTTTGACAAAATAGCATTTCTGGTAAAAATTCCGTTTCCTTCAGGATTGAATAGTGTAAAATTAGCTTTAGTATTTTCATCTATGCTTGATTTTTCGATATTGAAAATAGATTTTCCTGAAGTCAGTTTTTCAACAATAATTTCAAGAGGCAATACGGTTTGCAAAATGCCGAAAGCACTTTCTAAACCAATAGTTCCGTTTTTGGCCAGATCAAATTCCATTTTTTTATGTTCAATATCAATCGGATTATGGTCTGAAGTTATCATGTCGATTGTATTGTCTAAAATTCCGGCAATTAGTGCTTTTCTGTCGGTTTCGGTTCTCAAAGGAGGTGAAACTTTGTAACGGGTATCAAAACCGTCAAGAACTTCGTCGGTCAATGCTAAATGATGAACAGAAACACTACAAGTTACGTTCAAACCTTTTGCTTTAGCTTCTCTGATCATTTCGACTGATTTTGCAGTTGAAATCGTTGGGATATGCATTTTTCCCTGAGTATATTCCAATAAAAATAAATTTCGGGCAATTTGAATTTCTTCTGCCAAAGCCGGAATTCCTTTCAATCCCAATCGGGTAGAAACAATACCTTCATTCACAACTCCGTTTCCTTTGATGCTGGCATCCTGGGAAAATGCGATGACCAAGCCATCAAAATCCTGAGTGTACTGCAAAGCAATTTTCAACAAATTAGGATTTTCCATGTTCTTGCCATAATCTCCAAAAGCTACCGCACCGGCATTTTTCATATCGAACATTTCGGCCAAATCCAATCCTTGACTTTCTTTGGTCAAAGCTCCGATAGGGAAAAGTTCGGTTGCTGCGCCTTGTGCTTTACTTTTTACAAAATGAATCTGAGACTGATTGTCAATAACAGGCAAAGAATTAGGCTGTAAAGCAATGGCGGTAAAACCGCTTTTTGCTGCTACAGTTAGTCCGTTTGCAATGGTTTCCCGGTCTTCAAAACCCGGTTCTCCAAAGGAAACACTACTGTCAAACCAACCCTGAGAAAGATGAAGGTTGTCCAGTTTTATTTCTTCAAAATCGGATGTATTGGCAAGATTAGCACCAATTTTTTTGATTATACCGTTTTCAATTTCCAAATCAACGATTTGGTTGTTAAAACGACTTTGAGGATCAATGATTTTAGCTTCTCTGATGATTAGGCTCATTTTACAAATTTTTGTATGAATACTTCTGTAACTAAAAATAATAAGGTCAAAATTACAAACCATTTCCAGATTTCACTGTCGGTTCTGGTGGTTTGTATGGTGTCAAAAACAGTTTCTATATTGTTAATTACTTTGAAATCGGAAAGGATCTCTTTGTTTGATTCTAAGTTACTTTCGGTTCTGTTATAATTGAAACTGATATTTTTCAGAAGTTTGTCTTTTTCATAAATACCGAAATTCCCTGCTTGTTGAGGATAATCGTTAAAAGTCAGTTTTACTTTGCTGCTGAGTATTTTCTGAATAGGAATAAACTTTTCTGTATTGTTTTTTACTGTTACAATTTCGTCTTTCGAAATTGATGCATCAACCCAAAATGGTTGATTTTCTCCAATAATTAAAGAATTTACACCCGTTTTTTGAATGTTTTGCGCCATATTGTAAAAAGTAGGAACAATCAAAGGAGAATTCTGAAAGTTCGAATTGGTTTTGTTTATTGGCGCACTGAAAATATAAACTGATGACAAAGAATTTGGAATAGAAGTCAGAAAAGAATTCTGATCGTGAAAGCGCAAAACTGCCGAATTGGAAGTTTTAGCCAGAAAGGAACTTTGAACATTTGGATATTGAAAGTTCTGGATTTTCTTTTCGAAAACTCCTTTATATAAAGGATGATTGAACGAAATTGTGGTGATTAATTTCTCGGTTTTATCCAAATTAAGGAATTGAAAATTGCCAAAAATACTAAAGAATTTATTCAAATCAGCAACATTGCTTTCATTTGACGGAATTATAACCAAATTTCCGCCTTTCTCTGCAAAATTCTTCAATGTAGTTTGCAACGCCTGCGGAATATCTTTCAATTCGTTCAACACAATTGCATCCTGTTGTTCAAGAGAATTGTAATCTAAAGCAGAAAGCGGATAATTGTTGTAAACAAATTCGTCTTTGGTATAAATTTTAGACAGAAATATACTTTTCTCCGGATCTCCAATGCTCAAAACCTTGATTTTTTCGGGTTTCGAAATATTAAAATACAAAGTATTGTCATAGTCCAAACCATTGTCAATTATGGAAACATAACCATTAAAATTTTCTTTCGGAATGGTGAATTTTACCGTTTTTTCTTTGTCTTCAAGAGAAATTATGGTTTTTGCAATCAGTTTGTTTTGGTTATAAAGCGCAATTGGTGTTTCACTTTTTTCATTGTTATAAGTCGAAAGTTTCACTCCGATTTCGTAAAAATTATCTAAAACCTGATTGATATAAACGCTGTCGATAGCAATGTTCTTTTTCTGTTCGGCTTTAGGCACAATAAAATAAGTATTGGATTCTTTTTCAAGTCCTTTGAATTGATTTTGTTTTAATCCAACCGCATCGGTTATTACAACAATGTCTTTATTAAAAGGCGATTTATGTGATTTTACTTTCGAAATTAATTGCTCAGCCTGAAAAGGAAGCGCGCTGTATTTCAGGTTTTGAAGTTCTTTTTGAATGGATTTTATATCGGTGTTCCAAAATGTTTCCGAATTGGTAATCAAAGAGAAAGTCTGGTTTTCAGGAACGTGTTCCAATAAATCTTCAACGGCTCTTTTGAGTAATTCGCCTTTTTGCCCTTTGGCCTGCATACTAAATGAATTATCTAAGATAATATACATTTCGTTTGAAGCATTATTGCTGTCTTTGGCTTTGAAAAAAGGTTGGGCAAAAGCAAGAATCAAACAGGAAAGCAGAAGCATTCGGGTAGCCAAAAGCAACCATTTTTTGATTTTAGAACTTTTTCGGGTTTGGATAGAAAGTGCTTTCAGAAAGCGGACGTTAGTGAAATATTCCTTTTTAAAACGGCGCAATTGAAACAAATGAACCAGAATTGGAACAACCAAAAAGAAAAGAAAGTAGAGAATTTCCGGGTGTTTGAACTGCATTTCAAAAATAATTTCTCAAAGATAGTATTTCCATTTTAGATTCCTAAAGTTTTTCGGTTATGAATAATCTCATAAATATATATTGCCCGATAAAAATGAAATAAATTGTTTTATCGGGCAATAATGAAAAAAAAAATATAAAATTTAGAATATTGCCTGCGCAATAGTTTTTATATTATCCGATTTTCCCATAGAATAATAGTGCAAAACCGGGATTCCGGCAGCAACCAAGCCTTTACTTTGTTCAATACACCATTCAATACCAACTTGTCTTACGGCTTCATTGTCCTTGGCTTTCACAACTGCCATAATCAAATCATCAGGCATTTCCAGACTGAATCGGTGAGGAATCAGGTTTAGTTGTTTTTTAGTCGAAATCGGTTTCAATCCCGGAATAATGGGTACAGTAATTCCCGTAGCCCGGCATTTGGCAACAAAATCAAAAAACTTTTGATTGTCAAAAAACATTTGAGTCACAATATAATTGGCTCCATTTTCTATTTTTTGTTTCAAAAAACGAATATCGCTGTCCAAATTTGGTGCTTCCATGTGTTTTTCAGGATAACCGGCAACTCCAATACAGAAATTGGTTTGAGCTGAATTCTGTAAATCTTCATCGAGATAAATTCCGTTATTCAAATTATTGATTTGTAAAACCAAATCTGAAGCAAACTCATTACCGTCTTTTTCGGGTTTGAAATAAGTTTCGTTCTTCAATGCATCTCCGCGAAGTGCAACCACATTGTCGATTCCTAGGAAATCCAAATCTATCAAAAGATTTTCTGTGTCTTCCTTAGAAAAACCGCCACACAACACGTGCGGAATAGCATCTACATTGTATTTATTCTGAATTCCAGCGCAAATTCCCACTGTACCAGGTCGTTTTTTTACTACTTTTTTTTGCAATAAACCGCTTGGCAATTCTTTGTATTCATATTCCTCGCGATGATAAGTCACATCAATAAACGGAGGTTTGAATTCCATCAACGGATCGATACTGTCATAAATCGATTGAATATGATGTCCTTTTAAAGGAGGTAAAATCTCAAACGAAAACAATGGTTTTCCGTTGGCATTTTTTATATGTTCTGTTACTTTCATATTATTTTGTTGTAGGTTGTAGGTTGTAGGTTGTAGGTTCTAAATCCAGAACATACAACCTAGAACTTTTTTTAATCTGCTATATTCGGACTAAGCCACTTATTGGCTTGTTCAACACTTATGTTTCTTCTTTTGGCGTAATCTTCTACCTGATCTTTTTTGATTTTCCCAAGTCCGAAATACTTACTTTCCGGATTAGCAAAATAATAACCTGAAACCGAAGAAGCCGGCCACATAGCCATACTCTCAGTAAGTTTCACGCCGATTCTTTCTTCAACACTTAGTAATTTCCAAATCGTAGGTTTTTCCAAATGATCAGGACAGGCAGGATAACCCGGTGCAGGACGAATACCTTTATATTCTTCTTTGATCAATTCTTCGTTCGAAAGATGCTCATCCGAAGCATAACCCCAAATTTCCTGACGTACCTTTAAATGCAGGTATTCAGCGAAAGCTTCTGCTAAACGATCTCCTAATGCTTTTACCAAAATCGAATTGTAATCGTCTAATTGTTTTTCGAATTCCTTCGCTTTTTCATCAACTCCAAAACCGGTCGTCACGCAGAAACAACCAATATAATCTTGTTTACCACTTTCTTTTGGCGCAATAAAATCGGCTAAAGCAATATTTGGCTTTCCTGCTGACTTTTGAGATTGCTGACGTAAGGTTAAAAAAACAGCCCCCCCCGCCCCCGAAGGGGGAGCTACTGATATTGCGGATCTTTGGAGCGTAATATTTCTGTTTATATCCTCTAACACTCTTTCCAAATTAAATAAAACCTCATTATTAGTAAATCGAATCACTTTGAAAGCTCTACTATGCAACCACTTTGTTCTAAGCTCATCATATTGTTTTTGCTCGTCATTGTTATGCACTGAACCATCAACTTCAACTATTAAACGATTTTGTAAACAAACAAAATCAACAATATATTCTCCAATTATATGCTGTCGTCTGAATTTATATCCTTCTAAGCCTTTGCTTGACAAAACATTCCAAAGCATTTTTTCTGTCTCGGTCGGTTTGTTTCTCATTTCTTGAGCTTTTTCTTTCAATAGACTGTACAGTTCCGAACCCGCAGTATGCCAATCTTGCTTTTCCGCTCCAACAGCTCCCCCTTCGGGGGCGGGGGGGGCTTTTACCTCGATATCATCATCGTTAACCTGATTAGCAGGGAAAATACCAAGAATTCCTTTAGCAGTAAACCATTTTTCAGCAACGATTTGGTTTAACATTTTTTGAGCATCGTCAAATAAATTTTGAGCTTGTTCGCCTACAATTTCATCTGTCAAAATAGCAGGATATTTTCCGTGCAATTCCCAAGATTGGAAGAAAGGAGTCCAATCGATGAATGGAACCAATTCAGAAAGTTCAACCTCAACTGTTTTACTTCCGATGAAATTCGGTTTCACAGGGGTAAAAGCATCCCAATCCAACTTCAATTTGTTTTTGCGGGCATTTTCGATCGACAGATAATTTTTATCCCGGCTTCTGCTCAAATAACCTTCTCGCAAAGTATCATATTCTTCACGAACTGTTTTGGCGTAAGTACCTTTGGTTTCCGGTTGCAACAAATTAGTCGCCACTGTTACGGCACGCGAAGCGTCGTTCACGTGAACAACTGTTTCTTTGTATTCAGGTGCAATCTTCACGGCGGTATGCGCACGGGAAGTCGTTGCTCCACCAATCATAATCGGAATTTTAATATTCAATTTATCCATTTCTTTGGCCAAATACACCATTTCGTCCAACGAAGGTGTAATCAAACCGCTTAAACCGATAATATCTACATTTTCTTTTACGGCAGTTTCAATGATTTTTTCCGGCGGAACCATTACACCTAAGTCGATAATTTCGAAGTTGTTGCAAGCCAAAACTACGGCCACAATATTTTTCCCGATGTCGTGAACATCACCTTTTACGGTAGCCATCAACACCTTTCCGGCTGAAGAAGATTTACCGTCTTTTTGTGCTTCAATATAAGGAAGAAGATAAGCCACCGCTTTTTTCATTACCCTTGCAGATTTTACCACCTGAGGCAAAAACATTTTCCCGCTTCCGAACAAATCGCCCACAACGTTCATCCCTGCCATCAAATTGATTTCGATAACTTCGATTGGTTTTGAAGCCAATTGACGTGCTTCTTCAATGTCTGTTTCTATGAATTCGTCAATTCCTTTTACAAGCGAATGCGTCAGTCTTTCCTGAACAGATCCGCTTCTCCATTCCTGAACTGCCTTTTCATTTACTTTGAAATCGCCCTTGAAACTTTCGGCTAAATCCAACAGTCTTTCAGTAGCATCTTTGCGTCTGTTTAACAAAACATCTTCTACGTGTTCCAATAGGTTCTTATCTATCTCGTCGTAAATCTCCAACATCTCAGGATTTACGATTCCCATTGTCATTCCGTTTTTAATTGCGTGATAAAGGAAAGCTGAGTGCATAGCCTCACGCACTTTGTCATTTCCTCTGAATGAAAACGAAACATTGCTCACTCCACCAGAAATGTTTGCGTAAGGAAGATTTTCTCTAATCCATTTTGTGGCTCTGAAAAAGTCTAAAGCATTCAGTTTATGCTCGTCCATTCCTGTTGCTACAGGAAAAATATTGGGGTCAAAAATGATGTCTTCCGCAGGGAAACCAACTTCATCAACCAAAATATCGTAAGAACGTTTGCAAATTTCGATACGTCTTTCATAAGTGTCAGCCTGGCCTTTTTCGTCAAAAGCCATTACTATTACGGCAGCTCCGTAACGTTTGATTAATTTGGCGTGATGAACAAAAGCTTCTTTTCCTTCTTTTAATGAAATGGAATTTACCACTCCTTTTCCTTGGATTACTTTCAATCCTGCTTCAATGATTTCCCATTTGGAACTGTCAATCATTACCGGAACTCTGGCAATATCAGGTTCGGCTGCGATAAGGTTCAGGAATTTGGTCATGGCATAAACTCCGTCCAACATTCCTTCGTCCATATTCACGTCGATGATTTGGGCACCGCCTTCTACCTGAGCACGGGCAATATCGAGTGCTTCTTCGTATTTATCTTCTTTTATCAGGCGAAGAAATTTACGCGAACCGGTTACGTTGGTACGTTCGCCAACATTCACGAAATTCGTTTCGGGTGTTATGATTAGAGGTTCAAGACCTGATAATCTTAAATATTTTGTTTCTGACATTTTATTTTATTTTGCCACGAAGGCGCAAAGACACTATGTATTTTGTTTATTACTACCATTTTCAAAACATGCAGTGCATTTTTGTTAATCCATTTTATGGATCGCGTTTGTTCCGCTTTTATACATTCCTTTGGTAATTCCAAATTAAATTATCAAGCTTTTTGGGTGTAATATTAAAACCATTCTTTTTTAGTTGATTTGACACTTCAGTAAGGATAACTTGACAATCATTTAAACTTACTTTTTCACCTGAAATATTCTCCAAAAAACGAACAATCATTCTATCAGGTTTTATTAATTCGTCTGAACCAGCAAGCATAAAAAAATAGGTTAAGGAAATCCCGCTATTCTGACCAGGTATTTTTTTTATTTCAATTTCAAATTTCTCGTCAGTAATAATTTTCTCAATATCACTCAATCTTTCAATTTTAAATTCCTGCAACACCTCTAAAAATGATACTACCGCCTCTGATTTCAAAATACCATTTCTTGTGGAAGTTCTTTGTCGATTTTGATATACATTTTCGGCTAGCTCTTCGATAGACTGACTCTTCATTAATTTTAGAAAATCGGACGTTGTTATTTCATCCGAATCAGAAAATTTGTCTACGTTGAAATGTTCGCAAAAACGATCGACTGCCTTTTGAACTGTTTCATATTTTACACCTATTGAAAATACAGAATCAATAACACATAAAGGCAAGTGCCTGTAATGAAACTCAGAAGGAAGTTCGTACTCCTTTTTATCTTCGAATATTTCATTACAAAACTCAGTTACTTTTATGGCTATTTCTGTATTCATCTTGACTTCTACGATTGTCTTGGTTTAAATTCTTTGGCAACATCAGCAATCGCCTTTATATGTTCCGGAGTTGTTCCGCAACAGCCGCCGATTATGTTTACCAAATTATCCTCTAAATATTCACGGATTAATGCCTGCATTTCTTCCGGCGTTTGGTCATAACAACCAAAGGCATTTGGCAAACCTGCATTTGGGTGCGCCGAAATATTCAGTTGAGTGTTCATTGCCAAACGTTTCAGATAAGGCTTTAATTGGTCGGCACCAAGGGCGCAGTTGAATCCGATACTTAATAAAGGAATATGGGCAATTGAAATCAGGAAAGCTTCTACGGTTTGACCCGAAAGCGTTCTTCCCGAAGCGTCTGTGATTGTTCCTGAAACCATTACAGGAATATCAATCTTGCGTTCTTCTTTTACTTCTTCAATAGCAAATAATGCCGCTTTGGCATTTAAAGTATCAAAAATGGTCTCCACTAAAAGTAAATCACAACCACCATCTATTAATGCTTCCACCTGTTGTTTGTAAGCAATTCGTAAATCGTCAAACGTTACCGCACGAAATCCCGGATCGTTTACATCCGGCGACATGCTTGCCGTTCTGTTTGTCGGTCCGATGGAACCGGCAACAAAGCGAGGTCTGTCGGTAAATTCATCCGCTACTTCGCGGGCGATTTTAGCTGACTGATAGTTTAACTCATAAACTATATCCTCCAAATGGTAATCGGCCATTCCGATTGTGGTTCCCGAGAAGGTGTTGGTTTCAACTATATCGGCACCGGCCTGAAAATACAAACGGTGCACTTCTTTTACTGCTTCCGGCTGGGTGATCGAAAGTAAATCGTTATTCCCTTTTAAAGGATGAGGAAAATCTTTGAATCGCTCACCGCGAAAATCTTCTTCCGAAAAATTATTGCGCTGCAACATGGTTCCCATGGCTCCGTCGAGAACGAGAATCCTTTCTTTTATTGCTTCTGTTATTTTTGACATATATTTTATTATTAACCCTTTCAGGGTTTTAAACCCTGAAAGGGTTAAATCTTTACTACTTATTCAATGCTTGTTCTAAATCATTAATCACATCCTGAACGGTTTCCAATCCTACCGAAACCCTTACCAAACCATCGGTAATACTTACTGCCAATCTTTCTTCTACCGATAATCTGCTGTGAGTTGTAGATGCCGGATGAGTGACAATTGTTCTGGTATCTCCCAGGTTTGCCGAAAGCGAACACAACTGGATTTTATCCAGAAATTTGCGTCCGGCTTCAATTCCTCCTTTTATTTCAAAAGCGACTATGTTTCCTCCCAGTTTCATTTGTTTCTTCGCAATCTCATGTTGAGGGTGCGATTTCAGGAATGGATATTTCACGCTTTTTACGTTTGGGTTGTTTTCTAAAAATTCGGCCACTTTCAACGCATTTTCACAATGTCTTTCAACGCGAACCGGCAAAGTTTCTAAACTTTTGGATAAAATCCAAGCGTTGAAAGGAGACATTGAAGGTCCTGTATTTCTTGAAAACAAATAGATTTGACGAATCAATTCTTCACTTCCAACGGTAACTCCTCCTAAAACTCTTCCCTGGCCATCGATCAATTTGGTAGCAGAATGCACTACCAAATGTGCTCCAAATTTAATTGGCTGCTGAATATAAGGCGTCGCAAAACAATTGTCGATTATCAAAATCAGATTGTGTTTTTTGGCAATTTGTCCCAGTAATTCCAAATCGATAATGTCTACTGCAGGATTCGTTGGAGATTCTGCAAAAAGAATTTTAGTGTTTGGTTTGATAAAACTCTCGATAGTTTCCGGCTTATTAATATCGAAATAAGAAGTTTCGATATTCCATTTTGGAAAATAAGTGGTAAACAATGTGTGAGTGGAACCAAAAACGCTTCCCGCAGAAACAATATGATCGCCAGAATTCAACAGCGCTGCAAAGGTAGAATAAATTGCGGCCATTCCGGTAGCAAAAGCGTAACCGGCTTGAGCTCCTTCCATAATGCAGATTTTTTCCACAAATTCTGATGTATTCGGATTACTGAAACGGCTGTAAATGTTTCTGTCTTTTTCTTCTGTAAAGGAAGCGCGCATATCTTCGGCATCTTCAAATACAAAACTAGATGATAGATATAAGGGAACAGAATGCTCTAAATATTGAGATCTTTCCGTTTGTGTACGTATGGCCAGGGTTTCAAACCCGAAATTTTGTTGGTTCATAGTAGCCCCTCCCCAGCCCTCCCCAAAGGGGAGGGAGACTAGACCGGAGGTTGGTCTTTTTTTAAATTGATAATTTTTTTAATTTTCCGGAGACTATTTTGTTCCCCCTTCGGGGGTTAGGGGGCTGTTATTCACAACCACTTTATAATCAATTGTTGCTGTTGGTTCTAATGTTTTTGAAACTGAACAGTATTTGTCGAAAGAAAGTTGTGCTGCTCTTAATGCTTTTTCCTCATTTACAAGTCCTTCTAAATAGAAAACCAATGTTATTTTTTTGAAAGGTTTAGCTTCTCCAACTTGTTCACGATATCCTTCTACTTCGGCTTTGAATGAAGTGATTTCCTGACGTTGTTTTTTCAGAATCGAAATCATATCGATAGAACTGCAACCGGCAACTCCCATTAATACTAATTCCATTGGGCTTGGTCCCATATTGTCACCGCCATATTCCGGTCGGCTGTCCACATTTATTATATGACCACGTTCGTTTTTCAATTGAAAATGGTAGTTATCGTTGACTCTTTCTAATGTTATCTTCATTTTTTTTCCTCACCCCAACCCTCTCCAAAGGAGAGGGAGCCAAGACCGGGGGATTGTCTTTTTAAAATTATTACTTTTTTTAAATTCTATTAATTCCCCTTCGGGGGTTAGCCTTTATCCGACAATCTTAAAATATCTCCGAAAACACCTCTTGCAGTTACTGCCGATCCTGCACCTGCACCTTGAATAACAATAGGACGGTTTCCGTAAGATTCGGTATAAATTTCGAAGAAAGAATCAGAGCCTTTCAATCCGCCCAAAGCGGTGTCCGAAGGTACTGAAACCAATTTAACTTCCAAAATTCCTTTGTCTTGTTGTAAATCGCCCGATAATTCGCCTATATATCTCAGAACGTGATTTGGTTTTTGTTCGTTTTTTATCTTTTCATAAATAGGATCGAATTCTTTTAGTTTGGTCAAAAATTCTGAAGCACTTCCTTCTTGTAAATGTTCCGGGATGAGGTTTTGAATTGCAATTTCTTCAAATTCATTTTGTAAATCGAGTTCTCTTGCCAAGATCAATAATTTTCTTCCTACGTCATTTCCGCATAAATCTTCGCGAGGATCGGGTTCTGTATATCCGTTGTCGATTGCTTCTTGTAATACTTTACTAAACGGAGCATCTTTGGCAGAGAAATTATTAAACAAATAACTTAAAGTTCCGGAAAAAACTCCTTTTATTTTAGTGATATTTTCTCCTGAAAGATGCAATAATTTGATGGTGTCAATCAAAGGTAATCCCGCACCAACATTGGTTTCGTACAAATAATTTTTTTGATTATCGGCTAATGCTTTTCGCAATTCTTTATAGAAACCATAACTCAATGTATTAGCAACTTTGTTTGATGAAATTAAATCAAAACTATTTTCTACCAATGAAATATAATTTTTTACAAATTCGGCACTGGCCGTATTATCAATCGCAATTAAATTTTCTAAATGATGTTTATTGGCATAAGCGACAATATCTTCAATTTGGTAGGAAATTCCATTGTTTTGAATTTCGTTTTTCCAATTGGCAGAAACTCCGTTTTTGTTCAGAAGCACATTTTTAGAATTGGCAATGGCAAAAACATTCAGCTTAATGTCTTTTCTTTTTTCGATTTCATCGGCCGAATCCAAGATTTGGTCAATTAAAGTTCCTCCAACTAATCCGTGTCCAAAAACAGCAATATTAATTTTCTTTGAAACTCCGAAAATCTCCCCGTGAATTACGTTCAGCGCTCTGTGAAGTTGCGATTTATTTACCACCAAACTCACGTTTTTGCCCGTTACCGTATTGTTGAACAAAATAGGAACGATTTTGTTTTTGATAAGTGCGGTGTAGGGTTTATGGAAAGTGCTTAAATCCTGTCCGATAATAGAAATTACGGCTACATTATCTACAATTGAAATTTTGTTGACATCCTTAGAATAAAAATCGTTTTCAAATTCTTTTTCCAATTCAATTACCGCTTTAGAAGCTTTATCGGCATCGACCACAATCCCGATTCCTCTTTCGGAAGAACCCTGAGAAATGATACTCACACTAATATCATTGTCTCCCATTACTCTGAAAATTCGGGCATCTACACCTGTTTTTCCAAGAAGTCCTCTTCCTTCAAGATTAATTAAAGCTACATTTTCTAAGGTAGAAAGAGACTTTATACCTTCTTTATCAGAATCTGAGGTAATTAGTGTTCCCTGATTTTCGTGATTGAAAGTGTTTAGAATACGAAGCGGAATGTTTTTTTCTAATAAAGGAATGATTGTTTTAGCATGAAGAATGGTTGTTCCGAAATTGGCTAATTCATTGGCTTCGTTAAAAGATAATTGATTGATTTTTTTTGCATCGGCAACTAAATCAGGATTGGCTGTGAAGATTCCGTCAACATGGGTGTAGCTTTGCAATTCTTCGGCATCAAGATAATTTGCAATCAATGAAGCGGTATAATTACTTCCGTTTCTTCCTAAAGTTGTGGTTTCATTTACATTGTTCGACCCAATAAAACCGGTAATAATATTTACGGTTGCATTGTTATTTTGGTCAAAAAAGTCTATTACTTTCTGCTTTGATAACAAGTCTAAAGGTTGTGCATTACCAAATTTAGAATCGGTTTTTATCAATTCGCGCGAATCGGCAAAACGGGCATTGATTCCTTTTTTTGATAAAATGAAAGTCAGCAGTTTAGCCGACAACAATTCTCCTTTTGAAAGAACCTGATCTTTTACTTTTTGGCTGTAATCGCCAATTAAACTAACTCCTTCAAAAATCTTTTCCAGAGTTCCGAATTCTTTCGAAAAATCAACATCAGTAAATTCGGCTTGCTGGTATTTTTTAAAATTCTCAAAAAGAGTTTTGTAATCTCCGTTTTTAGAAGCAGTTTCTAAAATAGTTTCTAACTCATCGGTAGCATTACCGCGGGCAGAAACTACCACGGCAATTTTTTCACCTTTATTTATTTTGTTAGTAATTATAGCAATTACTTTCTTTATTCCTTCTCCGTTGGATAATGATCGTCCTCCAAATTTTAGTATTTTCATTTTTGTATTATATTTTTTGTTGCTAAAAAATATCAGCAAGCAGTTTGTCTAATTGTTTGTATTCGATCAAAAAAGCATCATGTCCGTGAATGGAATCAATTTCTCCATAAGATACTTTTTTATTCATTTTTTTTAATTGCTCGTAGGTTTCACGATTTTCGTTCACGGTAAAAAACAAATCGGAATTGATTCCTATAATGTGAACGTGAGCTTCTGTTTTTGAAATTAAATCTTCAAAAGAGCACATTCGGTTTCTGGTAATGTCGATGGTACGAAGCAATTGATTCATTAATTTATAAGAAGACAATTGGAATCGGCTTTGTAATTTGTCACCGTGATGAATAAGCCAACTTTCTATATTGAAAATGTTTTTTTCTTTGTTTACCGTTCTGTTGAATTTTTCTTTGAAAGATTCCGGAGTTCGATAACAAAGCATGGCATGAGAACGGGCGTCTTCGATAGGTTTTGAAGAATTGTTTAATATTTGTTCCTGAACAAAACAATTAGCAATGAGCCAGTCGGTAGATTTCCAGTCAGTCGCAATCGGAATTAAATGTTGTGTAATTTCTGGTTTTATAGCCAGCATTTCCCAGGCAATTCCTCCGCCCACAGAACCTCCGATGATAGCAAATAGTTTATTGATTCCCAGAAAACGAATTCCTTCCAAAAATAAACGAGCAATATCCCGAGCTGTAAAATCAGAGTAATTATCCAACAGGGTTTCATCGTAACCATTTCCGGGAACATTAAAAGCCAATACGGTATATTTTTGAGTGTCGATGGTTTTGTTATCTCCAATTAAATCATTCCACCAACCGTTTGTTCCGGTAACAGTTGAATTTCCGGTCAGTGCATGATTCACCAAAACAATGGGAGCAGAGTGTAGGGTAGGGCCAAAGACCTCAAAACTTAAGTTTATGCCAGAATATAATGCACCACTTTCGGTAGTGAAATTTTCAATTAATATATGGGTTGGTTTATTTTCCAATTTTAAATCTTTTTGAATTGTTTGATTTATACTTGGAAATATTAGAAAGAAAGCCAGAAGTAAACTTAGGGGAATTCTTGTTGTTATCTTTCCTTGTTCTGAATTTATTTCAGGATAAAGGTAGAATGCAGCACCTTCTTCGACAGGATCGAAGGGTTGCTAAGGCTTCATTGGGTCTAATCCCTCCGCCTTTCTTTATAACATTTCAATATGTTTGTGAACTTTTAACGGGGCAAATATAATGATTAAAATATTATGTGTATTAAAATTTTGATAAAAGTGATTTTTTTAAGCTATTTGATAAGTATTGATAGAGGATGTTATTAACCCTGAATTATTTGATAAAATGATTTTTTATTAGGTTTAAATTTGTTTTGCCCCTTTTAGGAGGAGTTAAAAACAGATTTTTTATTTTGATAAATACTTGGATATAAACGCGTTTCGAAAAATATTAAAAAATAGAATTCTTAATATTTTGTAAAACAAAAAGAATATCTATATTTGCACCCGTAATCAATAAACGGTTACAGATACTGGAGAAATGGCAGAGCGGTCGAATGCGGCAGTCTTGAAAACTGTTGACTGTAACAGGTCCGGGGGTTCGAATCCCTCTTTCTCCGCAAGCTGAAAAGCAATTAGCAACAAAAGCGCTTAAATCTTATGATTTAAGCGCTTTTTGCTTTTACCGGATAACCAAATTATTCATTAAATCTCAAACTGTAGGTGTCTTTTGCGGTGTCACTAAATTTTGTTTAAAACAAGTGACACCTCAACACGAAAAAAAACTGTACAGTTTTAAACTCTGAACCTGTACAGTTTTTAGCAAGCTAACCTGTACAGTAACCTGTTCACGTAGTGAACATCTTGATTTGAGTTTTTTCAAAGAGTAGATTTAATAATATTTCAAAGGTTACCAACTATGAACACTCCAGTTTCTATTCTCTTTTACATCAAGAGAGCAAAAGTCAATAATGACGGGATTTGCCCAATTTACGCCAGGGTGACGATAAAAGCAAAACGATTTGAGTTTAGCGCCAACAGATATATCAATCCCGAAAAATGGTCAGCAGAAGGAAACAAAATCAAGGGAAATTCAGAAGAAGCCCGTTCAATCAATAAACACCTTGAATTCATCAAAAACGACATTTTAGAAGCCGAAAAAAAGCTTTATTGGAAAGGAATTGAGATTACGGCTGAGAATTTAAGGAACGAACTGCGTACTACTCCGGACAATATCCGAACACTGATTCCGATTTTCGAGGATCATAACAACCGAATCAAAGAGCTTTTGGGAAAAGAATACGCTCCAGGAACCTTGGAGAGGTACAAAACAAGCTTGAGCCACACTAAAGATTTCCTGCTTTGGAAATTTAACCTGACAGATATAGACATTAATAAAATCGACAACGCATTTATAGCAGATTATGAGTTTTATTTGAGAAGTGTCCGAAATTGCTCAAACAATACGGCAGTCAAGTACATCAAAAACTTTCACAAGATTATAAAAATCTGCCTTGACAATGATTGGATTGAGAAAAATCCATTTGCCAATTACAAGTCGAAGATTAAAGAAGTTGAAAGGGTTTATTTGACGCAAGATGAAATACAAAACCTGATCAATAAGAAAATTGACAATGAAAGGCTGTCAATTGTCAGGGATATATTTCTGTTCAGTTGTTTTACTGGTTTGGCCTATGTTGACGTAAAAAATTTAACCAAAGGTCATATTTCTATTGGGATTGATGGCGAAAAATGGATTTTCACCCACCGCCAAAAGACAGAATCAGCTTCAAAAATCCCAATATTGCCGGTAACCCAATTGATAATTGACAAATATACCGATAATCCAAAATGTATTAACAGCAACAAATTATTGCCGATTCTCAGCAATCAAAAAATGAACGCTTACCTCAAAGAAATTGCCGACCTGTGCAAAATCAATAAAGAGCTGACTTTCCACATTGCCCGCCACACTTTTGCTACAACCATAACCCTAACCAATGGCGTACCCATTGAAAGCGTAAGCAAAATGTTGGGCCACAAAAATCTTAAAACGACTCAGCATTATGCTAAGATTGTTGATAAAAAAGTGAGCGAGGATATGAAGGTTTTACGTGAGAAGTTCACAATGAATAAAAATGAAGAACATAGAAAAGTTCAATGATGCGGTTTTAAATATGAAATGTTAACAAAAGCAATGTTTTTACGTTGTTTTTCAGGTTTTGCAATGTGTTAAATTATGGTATTTTCGCGCACTTTTTTAACAAATAAGCCCTAAGAATGAACATTGAAATAAGAAAAAACCTGTTTGAACTCGAAGAAAAATTAAACAAAATCAATTTGCATTATGACGACCCAATCGATCGCTGTGACCAGTCGATTGACGAGGTTGTTTTTCATTTGAAACAGCTCAAAGCATACATTTTAGAGAATTCATTTGAGAACCGAGAAGAAGAGATTTATTTTTTCAAAAAAGTAAAACCTAAATTCACTTCTAAACTCATTTTCTTCAAGAAAGTCAAAAAACTGGAAGTCCGTAAACCTGTGGGTTCCAAAAAAAGTTTGACCAATTATTTCAAAAAAGAACTGGAAAAACTGAATTTCGCGTTTGAGGAAAACTTGGTTTTCTATGATTACTATAGGTTGAACAATGATTTTTTGGATAATAAACTGTTTGTTCGCGATGTTCAGGAAGTGTGTCCGAACATAGACCCAATATTCTTTGAACTCGATCCCCGTTTTTCAACCTCCCATGACCATTTGGTTGCCAATATTTTGGCGAACGATCTGTTGCAACATTACATCGAAAACAAAATCAGTGTTTTAAATGGCGATGTCATAGAAACAATCTTGCCTGAATTCATGCCGCGACTTTTGAAATGGACTGGCTCAAAATCCGATTTAATCGAACTGATTTACGCACTTCATGAAAAAAAGGTTTTTAATGATGGTGAGGCAGATATCAGGGACATTGCTAGAAGTTTCGAAAAGATACTGGATATTGACTTAGGTGATATTTACAGAGGATTTAACGACATCAAAAAGCGCAAAACGGGAGAATCACGATTTTTAGAATCTTTGGTTGAAGCTTTTATGCGAAGATTTAAAAAAAGGAAGTAAATTTTATTAAATCCGTAAAAATGAACCGAAAAAACACCCGAGTTGCACCCGACTCGGGTGTTTTGCGTTTGCTGTTTTCTTTCATTTGCGACTGTATTAACCAAAAAAATAATTATGTCACAAGAAAACCATCATTTCTTTAACCAACTCATCACTAAAAGCGATTTGGTTGAATTCCGTCAAAACCTGCTTTCAGAACTGAAACAAATCCTTTCCGGTTCTCAACCCGCAACTCAATGGCTAAAATCTGGCGAAGTGCGACAAATCCTTAAAATATCCTCCGGAACTCTTCAAACACTCCGGATTAACGGAACCTTAAATTATTCTAAAGTGGGCAGTACATATTTCTACAAATACGAAGACATTCAAAAGATGTTAAATCAATAATCTGTCATTCTGAACGTAGTCGAAGGGTCAGAAATTACTTAACAGATAAGTGTCGCCTGTCATTTTACGGTGGCTGCGGCTGTCATCCTGAGCTCTGTCGAAGTGTCGAAGCCCGGTGGTTGAGGTTACTCGAAGCCACAATTAACTATTCACAATTTAAAACAATGAATTACTCAAAACAATTAACCGCATTTTTCAATCGTATAGCAATAGAAAAAAATATAACCACTACCCACATAAGTCTTTATGTTACAATTTTTCAAAGTTGGAACCTCAACCGTTTTCAGAACCCGATTCAAATTTCAAGAGATGAAATTATGAAAACAAGCAGAATCGGTTCCAACGCTACTTATCATAGATGTATCCGCGATTTGGAGAATATGGGATTTATCAAATACAGTCCGTCTTACAATCCATTTTCGGGAACTTCGGTTACAGTAATCGATTTATGTGCGGGCAAAAAAATAAAAAATGATAACCAAACCTGTACAGTGAGTAAACAGGTTAAACCCCGAACCAGTTCAATGAGTGAAAAGGTTAAGGCGGGAACATGTTCAATAAATGAACAGGTTAGCGAACCTCCCTATATATATAATAATATAAATAATAAATTATATAATAAAAATAATAATATATCTATTGATGAAAATTTTATTGAAAAAAATGCAACCTGTTCAGTAAATGAACAGGTTCAAAAAAAGAATGATAAATCGGTTGATCACGAAAAAAGGAAAACCCCATCTCTCGAAAAAGTAAAAGAATATTTCGCATTTCAAAAAAGTAGTGAATTTGAAGCAGAACGATTTTTTAATTACTATTCAAGCAATGGCTGGCTCATCGGTGGAAAAACCAAAATGGAAAATTGGCAGGCATCGGCTCGAAACTGGATGCTCAATACTACAAAATTTGCAAGTGTAAACCCAATGTCAATGGCAAAGGAAACTCTAAAACCACAAAACCTTCACGCATCCACAGATAAAAATTACTCAGAACCGCTATAACCAAAACCATAACAATAAACTATGAACCAACACGATTACCCACGCATGCTCGCCTGGCTCGAAAAACAGGGCAAAAAAGACTTTGGCGAGCATTTCCATTTCACGGATGAAGATTTACCAAACATAACCCGAATGCTAGCGTATTTTATTGACGACAAAGCAACGGCGGAGAGCTTTCAAATAGACCTCAATAAAGGTATTTTATTATCAGGACCCGTTGGTTGCGGAAAAACCTCGCTAATGACCTTGATGCGCTATGTTCCCCAGGGAAACAAAAAGTTTTTTATGAAAACCTGCCGGAACGTGAGTTTTGAATTCATCAAAGATGGTTATGATGTCATAAACAAATACAGCTACGGCCAATTCAGTCACAACGAATTCAAGAATTACTGTTTTGACGATTTGGGCGTGGAGAAGAATTTCAAGTATTTTGGAAACGAATGCAATGTAATGGCCGAAATCCTATTGTCGAGATACGACATTTTTACATCAAAAAGGATTTTTACACACATTACAACAAATCTTTCAGCATCCGAAATTGAAAGCGCATACGGAAACCGGGTGCGCTCCCGCTTGCGTGAACTATGCAATTTAATAGCTTTTGATAATTCTGCTGCAGACAAGCGAAAATAATCACAAAAAAAGGAGTCAAAAACTGAGTAAAAACTCTAACTTTTCAGTTTTAATTTGATTTTTAACTATACCCATAAAAAATGCAAATCAAAACAATCTCTGTTTGGGTTTGCATTTTCTTTTAAAAAAACTGGATTATTTAACCAATCAGCCGTATAGTTTCGTTTTTTTTCTTGTTTACGTAAAAATCACGAAAATTCAATCTTTTTAACTTCTTATGTCGTTATATAATTATATTTGAAGATGTGCTAGAATGTTATGCTGTATAGCATATACTAACAATTGTGAAAAGTTATAGAAAATAATTTACCAAAATGACCACACAAGCCTACTTCCAAAATATTCGAAATCATATAAAAGATGAAATCTCCAATGCGACTCAATCAATTTATGTTGCTGTTGCTTGGTTTACTGACAAACACTTGTTTAAATTGCTTTGTGATAAAGTTCAGGAAGGTGTCGATGTGCAATTGATTGTAATGGATGACGACATTACTCGAAATAGTCCCATAATTTATAGAGAATTAGAAACTTATGGAGGTAAACTCTATCAGATAAGTGAAACATTTGGAACGCTGATGCACAATAAATTCTGCATTATTGATGAAAATGTAATCATTACAGGGTCTTATAATTGGAGCATGAAAGCTGCTACAAATCACGAAAATATAACTGTTACTAAAGATGCTGAATCTTTAGCCCTGACATTTATAGATGAGTTTAAAAGAATCAAAGAGAGGTACCACGGAAAAGAGCCATTAAAAACAATTGATTACGCAATTGTTAACAAACGGATTTTAGTGATTGATAATTTACTCCAACTTGAGGACTACGATGATATTCTGCCTCATACTCACAAATTAAAAGAATTTGAACTATCGGATAATTTACCGAAAATCATCAGGGAACTTGAAGAAGCAAAATGGGTTAAAGCAAGCAATCTTATTAAAGACTATCTGAAAAGAAGCCAGTCAGTGACAATTTTTGATGAGGTGAAATCCGAAGAACTAAAATGGAAGATAAAATATTCAGAATTGGAGATAATTTCTTTAGAGAATGAGAAAAATTCAATTCAAAAAATCATTTCCGATTTTGTACATATTTACACTATTAAGTTCGGAGACCTAGTAGAAAAAATCCTGAAGCTCAAAAAAGAAAAATTAGAAGCCCAAGGCAATTCGCGTTTTGAGGAATATAAAAGGGCAGAAGATGCATACAACGACTTCAAAAATAATTTTAACAATGAGCGTGAAAAGGAAAAGGATTACAAGTATTTAAGCGATACCGAAAAGGAAGAGTTAAAGAAAAAGTACAGAAAGGCCGCTTCTATATGTCATCCGGATGCTGTGGCAAATAAATTCCCTGAAGATTTGGAAAAGCAAAAGAAAGCAGAAGAAATCTTTAAGATCTTAAATGAGGCAAATGAAAAAAACGATTTAAAAACCGTTTCTCAAATACTTCAAAATTTAGAAAATGGAATTTACGAATTTGAAGGGGAATCTGTTTTAGTTGGTAAAAGAGAAGTCTTGGAAGCTCGATTGACTTATTTACAAGAAAAATTGGAATACTTACGAATGGAAATGATTCGCTTAAGGAATGACAATACTTATAAAAAGGTCTTAAGTATAGCCGATTTTGAAGCTTTTTATCAACAAGAAGAAGAAAGGTTACAAAGAGAACTTAAAAATTTACAAAATGAACAACAACTTGCCTCAAAAATCTGGCAACAATAGTATCACCGAAACCAATAGTCTAAAAAACTTAATGACTGCAAGGAATTCGGCTTTAAATCCAATGGATTATAATGTTCGAATCACAAGAAATAATCCAGGTTCAATTGTTGTTTTATTAGATCAATCCGGCTCAATGAGCAATGAATATCGAGGCAAGACAAAAGCAGAAGCAGTCGCTGATGTGGTTAATGACTTACTTAATGATTTGGTTTCTAAATGCCAGCGAGAAGGATATGTACGGGATTATTGTCAAGTATTGATTATCGGATATGGTCAGAAACAAGAAGGATCGTCACACAAACCTGTTTTTTGTTGGGAAGGGAACCTAAAAGGAAAGGATTGGGTCAAGGTTTCAGAATTAAAAAATAATGTTCTTGAATCAATTGTAAACGAAAAACAAGAAGAAATGCCTTGGGGTGAGGTCATAAAATCTACAATAACCAAAAATATTTGGATTAAGGCTATTGCTGATGGGTTAACTCCAATGAAAGCTGCATTAGAATTATGTTACGATAAAATTGAAGATTGGGTTTGCGATTTTCCGGATTCCTATCCCCCTTTAGTTTTTAATATCACTGATGGCTATCCTACAGATGTCAAGCATAATGATGAATTAATGGATGTCTGCAATAGGATAAAAAGTATAAGAACTAATCACGGAAATGTACTGCTTTTTAATAGTCTGTATACTGCTGATGGAACAATGACCCGTTTACCGTTAATAGATCAAGCAATTGATTTTGAGGATGACTATCACAAAACCCTTTTTGAAAGCTCTAGCCTATTGCCATCAAAAATGAAACAAAAAGCTTATGAAAAATACGGCAATGAGGATTTTTTAAATAAAAATCCCGTTGGGGTAATCATTAATGCCGATGTAAAAAGTATAGCTGACTTGTTGAATTTCGGAACAAACACACTGATAGATGCTTTTGAATAAAATAATAGAATTCACATACCATAATCCAATTGATAAAATTGCAGAAGAGAACGAGGATGCATTAGAAATTAAGACAGATAATAGCCTTCAACTAAAACAAATTGCCATTTCAGACGGTGCTGGTGGTGCAGGTATTTACTGTAAGGAATGGGCAAATTTTATCGTGAAAAATGCTCCAAGTTTAGAGGAAGCTAAAGTGAATATTAACAATTGGCTTGTAGAAACAAGCAAAGAATTTTACTTTGAGTATAAAGACCAGGTATCTGAGGATTCTTTGACCAGAGAAAAATTTTTATCAATTGGTTCTTATGCAACTTTCTTATTTCTTTGGATTGATCTGAAAAACAAAACCCTGTTTTATACAGGAGTTGGCGACAGCAGTGTTTTTGTTTTAAGGAAAACAGAAGAAAGGTATGTTCCTGTATTAATATTTCCATTAGATAAGAATGAATTCATTGATCAAAATCCTCAGTTGATAAATTGGAAAAAAAAGAGGCTGTCCGAAA
>PNRO01000122.1_pt1 | contig 70395 bp, 83 predicted proteins | sample 7248581 | NCBI WGS metagenome assembly PNRO01 (sample SAMN08278401, study PRJNA427962) | Gut metagenome, whole genome shotgun sequencing project. | isolation source: gut content | host: Eisenia fetida | place: India:Sub Himalayan Terai region of Darjeeling | collected 2013-11-18 | reverse complement strand
TGGATAGGCATACAGTTTGTCCAGTATGACATCTTCTTAAATGGTAAACTCTTATTCGCTGGTAAAGATTTTAAGCCAGCACCGTCCATGAATTTTGATACTGTTGATACAATAGTATCCCTGTTAGGTTTCATTACCCTGAAGGAAGGAGATACCGACAAAAAGTATTTTGCCAAGTATACCCCTGAGCAATGGGCATGGTCAAAATCAAAGGACTGCGAAGATTTAGGTAATCTGGTCAATGATTTTGAAGACAGCAACCCCGATGATGATGCTTTCAATTATCACAAAGATGCTGTTGATTATTTCAACCAACACTTTATCCAATAGTTAACTAACCAATAACTTTTTACACCAATGAAAACCATTAAGACTACGCACATTGATACGGGTGGCCACGGCTACCTTTCAGTAAGTAAAAAAGATTTCCTCTTAGTTTGTGGTATCCATGAGATCACCCATTACTCTGGTCACACGTATAACCGGATATACCTTGAAGAAGATCAGGATGCCAGCACCTTTATGGACAAAGCGAAATCTTTGGATATTAAGGTCGATGTGAAATCAGGATACAACCTGAAGTTCAAGATCACACATAACTATAGGCCTGAGCTATTTAATTATGTGCCTAAAGCCGGAGATGTGATCACGTTGCCGGATGAAACCGACTACACGATTGACTTTATCAAGGATAACGGCGACCTGATTGTGTCCAATGCCACACAACGCTACCGGATACCAGCGTCAAACCCGTTTGAATATATTAAGGGATTTAAAACAAGAAACGTCCAATGAAAAAGTATTATTTCAAAATCGAAATCCGCTACGATATACCAGCGACTGAAGACACCGAAAGCATTTACCAAACTAAAACGTTTACCTCTGACCTGTTTGATAATGAAAAGGACTGCATTGATTATGGCAACAAAGTAATCGAAAGCAACCTTTGGATTGAACAATATCAAGGCCACGTAGGGCAACGTTTGCAAAGGAGATACGGCTATCCGTTAGTAGCCCCACGGCTGAAGAATGGCGCTCAGGTGTTTCTATCTGTATTATCACTGGACATTCTCAGCTTTGAAGACCTGTGCGATGAACTGAGAAAATTCAACGTTCCTAAAATCACTACTAAAATTTAAACCAGTATGGATAGCGTTAGCCTAGCAATTCATTACTTGCATTATATCAATAGCAAGGAAGTGCAAGGGAATGAAACGGACCTTGACCTTACTGTAATTTTAAACATTGATCTGCCATTAAACAATTAACACCAATGAAAAAGAATAGCAACAAAGAAAACCCTATCACTGATATTATTCGAACAAAAACAAATCTCCCTGATAAGGAGGTCTTTGCACTAGCTGAAGCTATCGCTAAGATGCTGGTTGAAAAAGCAGAGAGCGTTGAGCACTTGTTTGACATGGATGAAGACGAGGAGAATCAGCCAATGGCTGTTACGTTAGATTCATTATTCATTAAACATTAACACCAATGGAAACCAAAGAAGCAATTTCTGTCCTGAAGGATATGTTTATCCTGAGCTGTGACACGCATTACACCGAAGAGGAAGCAATACGAACCAATGAAGCATTAACGCTGGCTATTAACTCGCTGGAAAATCAAGGTGCAAAGGTCGGTAGTAGCTGGAAACACACGCACCATGAGATCGTGTCCATGATCACAGCACACAGGGCAAGCGCACACGATACCCGTGACTATCCCGATGTGATCCTTGACCTGTACGATGCCCACGGTACACATGGCCTGTATGAACTGGCTGAAGAATGGACGAATGAATTTGAAAAGAAGCATAGTCATACCGATTGGGAGGAAAACGACTATTGGGAAACGATTGAGAAATTTTTTAACGACAAAATTAAACAAGAATCAGAATGAGCAAGAAAGCATTTATCGGAGGCAAACAAGTTGACGTAATCGACATGACACCCACATGGCAAGCTGTCCTTCAAATATCCCTGATGGTATTGGAAAGCGGTGCCGCTACTAAAGATGGTCGTAAGGCCGCTATTGATAACCTGAAGGACATGGCAAGGGTAGCACAGGCCTACGCTGACCATGTGAAGAAGAAGGGCAAGGAAGAACTGTGTTTTGAGCCTGTTAAAGGCCCGTACACGGGACTTGAGATTGAACCCTGTGTGGAGGTGGATGATAACGTTCGCCGTCCCTTAGAGGAAGAGGAAGCGGCATTCTACGGGGTGTATGCGAGGCTGACCGATGGCACCGCTCAATGGATCGCGGATTTCAATACGCAAGGTGAGGCTGAAAAGTATGTTAAATTTCTTACGTCAATAACCTTAAATCTTACCGTCTAATGGAAAAGAGATTCATCCTCTATTCAATCGACCAAACTAAATACTACACTGGATACAGCCGTGGTTTTATGTGGGTCAGTGATGCTACACAAAGCCGACTCTTTGATAGCGAAGAAGAAGTTCTGCGATGGATTAAAGATCACCCTGATGACTTTGGCGGTTGGATTGAGATTAAACCAATCATCCTTACATGAGGGACACAAAATGTCCCTCTTTAAGATAACCTTTGCAGTGCGGATTGGTTGCACAGGTAGCCAATACCTTTGATGCATGTTTTACTTAAACGTCCTTTTATGAAATTCACTCCTGTTATTTCCCATTGCAACAAGATCATCATCACCTCCACCTATGAAGATGAGTTCAACAAAGAGGCCTATGGCCTACGCTTTACCAAGGCTAACGAGAAAAACTTTGTGGCTAACTATGCTCAGGTGTTTCTGGATGGTCACATGATCGATGCAGCTCCTTACCATGATGCTATGACCATGCTGAAGGAGAACGGGAATGTGCCTACCTTGTACGTAGTACGGTCACTGCCAAACTATAGCTTTGTGTGTGGCCTTGACCTGACGGATAAAGGGTATTGGGTAGGTGTAGGGAACAGGGATAGTTATTTCCCTACTGTTAATGAAGCGTTAGCTCATGTGAGAGCTGAGCGTAAAGATTGGATTGAAGAAGGGGTTGAACTGGTCGTGTGCCTTGAAGAACCCATGAGAGTATAAAGATTTTTATTACACCAATGAGCAAGAAAGCTATTAAGCTGATCAGCATCGAGGATGCTATCCGCAATGGTAATGATGGCCAGAACCAAACCATCAAAGGGAAGTTTGTAGGTCAGCACGTTTACTGCAATGTGAACACGCTGGCTGAGTATGTCTTAAGCAAAAGCCATGAAGACAGCGATGCCCCGTTTAGTTGGGATGATGTAGAGAATAGCTCCGCTTATCCTGAATGGAGTGTCACCTTGTTAGGTGAAGACCTTTACTTTGAAGGTGGAGATGAGGCTGCCCGCAACGAATTCCTTGAAGAGTATGATCGATTGATCGAAGAAAGCGATGAGCTGCTTCAAAAGGAAGAAATTTCCGAGGCCACACATGAACATAACCTTGAATTGATCGAGGAGGCCAGAAAGGACTTTGAGGCTTTGGAGACTCACCCAGCCGAGATCTTTGAATGGTGGGCTGTCAGTTCCTACCTGTACGATAAACTCAAAGAGGAAGGCCAGTGTGTGGTCGATGCAGGAAGCTGTTACCTTTGGGGTCGCTGTACTACAGGTCAGGCTATCCTGCTGGATGGCGTGATAACAAGAATCTGTGCTGAGATGCAGATTCTTGAAGGACAAGAAAACAGTTGGGCGTAATGTATCGGGCGCAAGGAATTCTTAAAGTGCTCCGTGAACATGAAGTTGAGAACAGAAAGCGAGGTTATAAAACCGAGGGGATTATGGCTCGCATTAACTGGCTATACAAGGAGTACCAAAGGGTGAGCTGGTATTGTGGCCAGTCACCCCTACCGTTAGGTAAGTGGCTATTAGAAAAAATTTAAACGCAAACAAATACACCAATGAGAAAAATAACCGAAGAACAATTTTTTGATGAGTTCAAGCCTGTAACTAATCACATCGATAACAACGCTTCATGGAATGGCTGTGCCTTTGAGACCTACGGCGAGGAAGAGGCCTTTGTAAAATCACAACCTGTAGAGAAGGTCTGGACGATCCTATCCTGCGATGGTAAAGAGTATATCTCACAAGGCTTCCACCATGTCAACAGGTTCGGCTACTTTGTCACTGAAGTGGCAAGCACTGAAGATGTTGAGGTTGAGATGGAAGAGATGTGGTATGTGAGGGACATTGATGAGCTGATTGAAGAGGTCAGCGAATGGGATGAAGATATTGATGTCGAAACCTTAACTAACCACTGGCAATCCATGACCAGAGAACAGGTAGCTAATCTGGCAACAGAAGCCCTCGGTCGCACTGTGCGTTATGTGGAAGAACATGATATTTTTGAAGTAAGCGATAATCCTCCGGCGGCATTAACCGTTGAAGAGGCTGCTCTAAATGTCCTGAAGGTATGGAACAGAAGCAAGGGCCATCGGAATCTTCTGAAAGGAAAATACATCGCTATGTTCGGCTACGAAGCGTTTGAAACGGCCTTCATCAAAGCACAGAAAGATAATCCTGATCATCATAACTGGTAAAACAATCATGGAAACATTCGCATTAACCGTCGACGCTGAGATCCTTAAGAAGGTTCTAGCCAAAATCATTGATAGGAGTCAGTACTTCTCCGTTGAGCCATTGCCTGACTGCCAGTATGAAGTTGCTGTCAAGGTAGAAAACAAAGTCTTACTGGAGAAAATTGTAGCCAAACTGAAGAAGTAACCTTAATCAACTTTAAATAACCAATGAACGAATTATTGAAACTACTCGACACAGAAGAACTTCCTGTGTTGAAAAAAGCGTATGCGAATTTTAAAGGCATCACCGATTATCGAAAGGTACGCAAGAGTGAGATTGCCGGATGGCTGGCCTCCTTCCAGGGAAGGAAAGAAGAGGTTCTGGAACTGGCCTCTTCCTATGGTGTAGGGGTTGTCATTAAGCCGTTAACTTTATATAAAAAGGCTTACGCTGTTTTCTCCAGCACTCCAAACTATCAGACTATCCGTAAGGAAGAAATTGTGAATTGGATCAACAGCCGTAACCTGACACCGGCTGAAACGAAAGAGCTGGTGAAAAATCTGGCGGCTGCCTATGTCAAACCAAAATTGAAGAAAAACAAAAAGGGCAGTTCTTTATTCGTCATCTCGGCAAGGAGCCGTGAGTTCAAAGATAAAATACACACCTATATCTTGGACTCCATCGATGGAGAGCCTTACGGTAAGGAATTGTCCACCATTAAAGATAAAATCCAGTTTGTTATGGATACCTATTATGCTGAGGGTTATGTCAGAAAAGCACACAAACAAACTTCTTTTATCACTTGGCTTAAGGGGCTTCCTGCTGCGATGAATGTGGAATTTGAATATGCTGAGATTCTTAAGCTGGGTATCGAATGGCTGGGGCCGATGGATCGCAAAGCAGAAAATGCTTGGCTGCACAGGGACTACTACTGGACACAGCTCTACTTTGGGTTTAATAGACTCTGTTCTCAACACGAGGTAAGTTGGGATCGCAACTAAAAAAGCAAAAATCACTTTAATCAATTCTTAACAACTAAACCAGAAAAACTATGCAAGAAACAATGCAAGCAATGGGCGCACTAATTTCACTCGTGCTTTTCGTGGCCGCAATTATCAACCTCATCGTCCTTATCGTGTTCTTCACGATGGCATCCAATGTCAGCACCATAAAAAAGCGGTTGCTACATATTGAAATGCACAACCATAATCTAGTTCAGCTATTGGAGAGGATGCTGAAGAAAAACGATCAACCAAACTAAAGAAGCAAGTGGTTCGAATCCACACCCCCCGATGACCGGCTTTGGTCGAGCAAGCTAGGCATACACAGGGAGTGTAGAGCTGTCAATGTGGTGATAGGCATCGGGGAACTTTTTTTAATAAACCTTTAAACCAATTATGAAAAACACAATGAGAACAATCATCCTACTTGCTATCATCATCGCTGGATGCACGGTAGCTGTAATGGCTCAGAACATCAAAGACCTGACCGAATTCACAGCCTCCAACGGGGTCACCTACAAAGAGGGAGACAACATCAAACTCGGAAGAGGATCTGACACCAATGGTAAGTTTGTGTATATCAATGCTACGGGCCTGATGATGTCAATGGATGCTGAGCAAAATCGCTTACCAGCTAGCTTTGCCGGACGCTTGGCAACCATCAAAAAGATCAAACAGTATGACCAGAAAAAATTCAAGGGAGTTTTTATTACCGTGGGTGTTGGCCTTGCTGCCAACTACGTCCTTGATATTGAGAATGCCATCGCTGTCTGCGAGGTGGAGATCTGTAAGAAACCAGAACCCGTGACCGTTGTTGTTGACAAGGAAGACAAGTATGATCAACTCAAAAAACTCAAAGGTCTCCTGGACGAAGGGGTGATCTCCCAGGAAGAGTACGATGCAGAGAAAAAGAAGATCTTGGATAAGGAGGATTAAATGAAAGAGTTCTTTAAGTCACAAACATGGGCTATCGTAAAGGGGGTGATTGTGTTCATCCTCTACGCTTCCTTCTGGATAGCCATCGCGTTTTATTGTAATCCACTAGACAACTATTGACATGACAACCGTTTGGGTAAATGTATTTATCGCACCGCTCGATAAGAAGCGGTTCTATTTCAGCTTGTCTTATCCATCCGAGAAGAAAGCTATTAAAGCGCTGGGCAAAGGCAGAAAAGGGAATAAGAACCAAACGTACATCTGCACCCTGTCAGTGAATATTAATTTAAACCAAAACAATGAGAGCTATTAAGATCGATGTAGTTAAGAAAGATGTGTACGAGGTGGATGTTAACAACTCCCTTGAGGCTATCTATCAACAGTTGGAATGCGACTGCTTCACCACCGTGGCAATAAATTTCCGCAACAGTGATTCGTTGCTAGTCGATGATGAGGGATTGTTGCATGAGCCGCTAGGCGCTTTTATCATCGGCACATATCCTCAACCCCTGTCAGGGCATGGCTTGATTCAGGGAGTTGGAGAGGAAGGGGAAACCATTCCAGCAAAAAGCAAGCTGGACTATATTAAGTCCATCGTGGTCTTCGTTGATCCATCCAAGTTACCAGAACCTAAAATTGAATTCTATCCGTTATGACAGTTCACATTATACGATGGCTTAATAGTGACGCTTCTTTCGTGTCGCAATTTCAAGCCTTCCCAAATAAACAGGATGCTAAAAGGCACTGGAAGACCCTTGCCAAAGAAGCAGAAACCAATGCGGATATTACAATTGCCGGATGGGAAGATGATTATGAAAAAGTCACCGTTAGCACTAAGGAAGAATTGATCAATTTAATTAATTCACTTTCACTATGAGAAGAAAACCTAAACAATGGCTCGGCATACGCCGGACCACCTGGCGATACATCATCGCCTGCCTTGAGATCCTGCTGCTTTGCTTCGGGCCATTCCTGTACAGTCTTATTTTCGATCGGTAAGGAAAATTTTCCTTTCTTACAAAGTATTTTATATTTTAGTCGAAAAAAATTATCCTTCTCGGCAATCTAATGTCAATACTTTGTAAAACCCAAACAAAAGACTTATGGCTAAACTTAAGATGTACTCCAAGGTAGTCACCCCTGAGCAGGCTCAGGAGTGGCTAGATCAGGATAAACGTCCTGTCAATCGTAACATTCACCCCCGGCGGGTGAATTTTTATTATCTCCAAATGGTGAGGGGTGAATGGGAAGAAACCGGCGACACCATCAAATTTGACAACAAAGGAAACTTGTTGGACGGACAGGCCCGTTTATCGGCTGTGGTCAAGTACGGCAAGCCCGTGGAATTCTGGATCGCTGAAGGCCTGCATAACGGTGCCTATCACAAGCTCGATATTGGAAAGACCAGAAATGCGGGAGATTTGTTGCACATGGAGGGATTCACTAATGTGTATACCACCGTGGCGATGGTCCGGCTGATCATTGCTTATGAAGAGCGATCCAATCCCTACGCCTTCTCGCGCATGGGTTATCAGGAAGATCCCCGCTTCTTCCATACCTCTGTGCTGGCCTTTGCCAAAGAGCATCCTGAAATACCGGAGCACATCACAGCTACCTCTCCCATGTACTATAAGAAGTTTCATGTGGTGTCACACTCGCTGCTTTCAGCCATCCACTACATCTTCTCTCAGAAGAATAAAACCCTTGCCGATGAGTTCTTTGAGAAGCTAGAGAATGGGGTGAACCTGGCGGCCACCTCGCCGGTGCGTTACCTGAGAGAGCGACTGATCCGTGATGTTCATAATAAAACCCGACTCACCAATGCTGAATACATGGCCCTGTTCATTATGGCGTGGAACTACGTGCGTAAAGGAACACGTATCAATGGCCTGGCCCTGGGCAAAAACTGGAAAGTAGAAAAAGCAATCTAATCACTTAAACCGTTTACAATAATGTCATCAAAAACCAAGAAAACTAGCACTAAGAAAACCTCTCCTTCTCTTTCTCCAGGAGAACTTGAAATCGTAGAGGTCCAGGCCGGGGCCATCTCCCAGGAAATGATTGTTAAAAAGTATTACACTGGCCGGGTCGCTAACTACGACATCGCTATCCGTAAAAAGCGCATGGTGCTAAGCCCTTCCGGTCAGGCGAAGTTGAAAGTGGATACAGGATCGTTCATCCTGCTGTCACAGGCTAACAAGAAGCTGCTCATTGCTGCCCGCACCTTTCAAATGAAGGACGGCACTGTAGGCTTCAAGCTGGGCGCAAAGTCCAAGGGGGGCCTAATCTCTATCTCTTCCAATAGCTTCACCGAGAACCTGACCGGGGAGTATCGCGCTGTAAGGATCTTGAAAGAGCCAGCTACAACAGCTTCCCGAAATCAATCATTTTTATTTTGGTTAGAACTAGAACTAATTGAATCATGACGGTAGATAAAGACATATTGCTGAAGTGTTTCCTTGCGCTGGATGAGATTAACAGAGAGACTGAAGGCGCAGTGGCAACCCTTCAGTTTTATGACTTTACTACTTGTCCTACCTGTGGCAAAAGTGGCTTCAAACATGATGTTAGTTGCCCCCTGTGGGACTCCCTCTTACTGAAAGCTAAAGCGGACGGCCTTATCCCTGTCAAAGAGAAAAAAGCGAGAAAAGTAGGCGCTAAAGGGGGAATAAAATCGAAGGTGATTCTTGAGGACAGCCAGAAGCAAAAGCTTATTGGCATGCTGAACAATACGAATTTTTCAGTAAAGGATATTTGTACTGTTCTTGGTGTCAGCAAATCTACCTTCTACGCTATTCTCAAACGCTACGGGTTACATCAATTAGTTCGCACCTATACCAAGAAAGATGACAAAGAAAACACCAACTAAAAAACGCACTCAAAAAAGAAGATACAAACTGGTCCTCTCCAAGGTGGAGAAGACTTTTGAAATCCTGGATACCCGCTCCGACATACTGATCGTGAAGTGTTACGGCTGGGGGTTAGGATTTGCTATTCAAAATGCCCTTAATAATGGTAAACTAAAACCTGATGAAGAATCCGTTAAGCCCTAAAGAAAAAGAAGTGATTTCCCTGGTCGCCCGTGGGCTGACCTCCAAGGAGATTGCCATGAAACTTGGTATTAGTTTTCATACCGTGGAAACCCACCGGAAGGAAGCCCTGCGAAAGAGCGGGGCAAAAAATACGGCTGCGCTGGTGAGTCAATTATTTCGTAAAAAATCATGAACCCTCTGGTTTCCGCTATCAATCTTGCGGTCCGAAAAGAGATCGAAGCCCACGATACGCATGGCCTTAACGTTGTCTATGATGAAGAAGGCTTCCCCAGGGTGGAGTTGCCTAACGTTGTGATCTACCTGGAGCGAAGGCCATTCTATTGTGATCGTGGTCGCTGGGGCTTTTGGGCTGAGAGCAAGGGAGAAGAGAAAGTGGACATCGATTATGCCGATGGCTTCCCTCGTTACTTTTTTTCCCTGCAACGGGCACTGGATGAAATGAAGGATTGGGTAGATTTCAGAAAATTAGAAACTCCAAAGTGATGGCTGACCTGTTACACATAATTCCCTTCCCGGAAAAGATTAAACGGGAAGATTTTAAGCGCTTTTTTGTTGACACAACAAAGGAGGCTTTCTACAAGAAGAAGGGAGAGATGGTCCCGATGGCTTTCCTTCTCATCCATAAAAACGTGCTTGCTGTCTTCCCTAACTTTCAGGATGATCAGCATAAATCCATGAGTATGCAGCAAATGAAGCAACTGGCTAAAACCTCCGGGGCCGAAGCCTACGGCATGGTTTCAGAAATTTATTATAAGGCCGTTAGGGATGCTAAGAATAGTGAAGAAGAGATTAATTTTATCTCCGATCTCAACTACCAGGTGAGTCTCCTCCCTGACCGGGTTGAATGCCTCATGGTGTACATTGAGATAAAGTCGAAGGGTAGCGTTGATCGCTCCACTCACTTTTGGGAGATTTCCACCGATGAAAAGGGCAGGCGATCCCTGAAAAACTTCAGGGAAATGGAGGCCGAGTTCGAAGGGAGAATGACGCACGTATTATGAAACATCACTTCCAGGTTCCACCGATAATGAAGGAGCTGCCCCTTGATGAAAGAGGCTATCCCATTCCTTTCTTTGTTCCTATGCGTGGTGGTAAGCCTGAGTTTCGCTACCAAAGCAGGGAGAAACAAGAGCTTGCGCTCACCAGGAATTTGTGCAGCATTTGTGGTAAGAAGCTCTACAAGGGAGCTTACTGGACCATCTCTGGCCCTATTGGTTTTAGAAACAAGGTAGCTTCAGATCCCCCTATGCATGAAGATTGCGCCCGGTTCTCCCTCACCTGTTGTCCTCACATGCTATACCCTTCCGCAGAACGCAGAACGGAAGTCACCTTCAAGGATATTCACGTTCAGAAGAAACCAGACTACTTAATCCTGATCAAGTTCGATAAGTTTAAAATAAACACCTCCGGGCCGATGTGGACTTACAACTATCGGCACGTCTATCACGAGGAGTATCACTACGTGGATGGAAAGCTTACTTTTTCGCCGCCTTCGGATCAGCCTTAGCGTCTTTGTCCTCCTTCTTCCCTTCCTTAGCCTTAGCGCCTTCTTCGGCCTCTTTTTCTTCCGCTTCAGCAATCGCTTCCTTGGATACCATCGTGGAGGCGTATTCTGAGAGGTCGCGCAGCTTAGGAACAATGGATTGGATTTCGATGGTCTCCTGGAGAGCTTTCAGCTCTTCAGCTTGTTTGAAGAGTTTTTTGAGATCCATCACAAAGGCCAGGGTGGCTTCTGCTATTTCAGCTTCCTTGTCAGCCTTTTCTTGCTCAGCTTCAGCTTTCGCGGCTTCTTCTTTTTCCTTACGGGCCGCTTCTCTTTTTTCTCTTTCTTCTTTGGCTTGTTCGGCGGTTAATTCCTTTTCGGCGGGGGCGGGTTTTGTTACTGTTTCCATTTTTGTGAGGTTTTAAATGTGGAAATAAAGGTAAAAAAATTCGATAAAGTTTTCACAGCTCAGCAAAAACGTCAGCTTCCCGCAGGACAAGGATCTCATGTCCGTTGTAAGTGGCCACACAGCCAGCAAATTTTCCGAAGAGCACCTGTGCCCCCAAAGGAAACTCCGGGCTGTTGGAGGCCAGCACCTTTCCTGATTGTGGTTGATCCAGAACGGTATCAGGAATGTGAATTCCCTTGATGATCTTAGCCACCGGATCGGGAGTAATAAGCACCCGGTCTTCAAAGGGGATCAAGGGCTTGACAGGATCATCGGAGAAAAGCAGATCCGTTTCCCGCAGGATGAGAAAACTGGTCTCGTTGATGGTCAGCTCTGTCCCTTTCCCTCCAAACACAACATGCTGCCCTGCCTTCACTTCCCGGCATTTTCCTCCCACCGCTTGTACAATTCCACTGTTGATGACAATCCTGGCTGAATCAGGCACCTGTAGGCCGCCGGGCGTGAGCTTGATCTTTTTCCCATCCTGTTCCTCGATTCGGATCTGCGTGGTTTGTAGGTCACGTAATAGCGTCAGACGGTTCCCCTTCGGTTTGAAGAGTTTGAGCACATCACCGGCTAAGGAGAGTTCTGTTTTGAGGGTAGCGTTCATTGATTTTTTGTTCAAGCTCCTGAAGTTCCTTCTCGATGCGATGGATGTTTTGGGAGACGGTTTGTTTCTTGATTTCAACTATTTCTGGCGTAGTCCAGCCCCAGGGGTTACGGCGCTTCAGTGGGAGGGCATTGAGCTGTCCATAGGTTCGACGAGCTTCATATAGCTGCTTGCGCAGACCGAATAACTCACCCTTGAGCTGGGGGTCGGGAATCTGTAGTGCTTTTTTCATTGGGGTCTCTTTTTGCGTTTGCTCCAGATTTTCTTGTGCTTTGGATTCTGAAATTTTGACGTGGCAGCCAGGAGGTTCTCGTAGGTCTCCCATTTCAGCTCCTCGCACCGGGCCTGGATCTGTTCCTCTGAAAATTCAGGATGCTTCCTGCGAACCTCCTGTTCCTGGAAGAGAAATCTTTTCTCTAACCATGCGTCTAGTTGTTTTTTAGCTAATGACTCATCGAAGATGAATGAAGTGGATTTTTTGGGTAGGGGGCGTTTAGCGTCCTGGATCTCTTCCTCGGACACAGAAGGGACCGGTTGTGGTCCTGCCCCGGAGGAAGAGATCGAGTCGAGCCATTCCTGGTGGAAGTCTTGCTCGGTCTGAACAACTTCCGGCCTGGAATACATTTGATCTTTTTCGTTTTTCAACCGCTCTTCCAGGGCAAAGTATTTTTCCTCCAGGTAGGCATCCATCCACCCGAAGATCACTGTGCCGTCGAGGCGATAAAGTTTGTTGTGAGGATCTTTGTTGTACAAGCCCATAGCCCCACGTTTGAAGCACAGCACAAAGTCAGCCAGGGATTCGTTGGGATAGGTTTCGATGAGCTGGGCGGCGATGAATTGCACTTGTGCATCATTCAGGTTGCCACTCACCGAGATGAGCTTGGAGAGCTTGATGAGTTCGATCTCCAGGTAGCTGATCACATTGTCACGGCCAACTTGCTGGATGGTTTCCCGCAGGGGAGGCTCATCCAGGGCCAGCTTGATGGAGGTGGGCATAAGCCTGGACGTGGTTGCAAAATCACTTGCCTTGAGAGCGAATGACAATGCGCTCGGCGGCTTTTGCAAGGAGGTCGTCTTTTCCATGAGAGGTTGTTGGTTTAGCTTCACGTAACTGTCGTTGCAGCGCAAGGCGTAGGCCTTCCGTTGTGTGTGCGGCGTAGCGACCAGGAGATCCCCGAACCTTTTCGCAGAAGGTTCGGAATTGGAACATGAAGTCCAGGTGGGGCCAGACCGTTTTTTGCTGATCCAGGTAGAGATCATCGAAGGCATCCTTCAGGCGGGACTCCAGGTCCAAAGGATTTTTTGCTTTTGGCAAGAAAGGGTTTTCAGACTTTCCTAAAGAAATATCAATTTCATTGTCATTGTCATTATCAATATCATTATCATATTTCAGCAATTTGCTAGGGTTTTGCTTGGGTGTTTGCTTGCGTTTTGCTTGCCCTCCTTTTCGCCCATTTTCCGCTTTTTTAGCCGAAATTTCGGCTTCGCGTTTGATGCGGCGGCTGGTGATGGTGAGTTGCGGTGATTGTTCACCCGTGATTTCACAGATTTTGTTCGTTTTCCACTCAAGCAAAATGGAAGCAAATTTTTCAGGTGTGCTTTTACATAACCTGGCCAAACTTTCCTGGGTTGCGGTGTACACTCCACCGTTGCGCCAGCACTTAAAAACCACCTTCAGCCATGCCCCCTCAGCCTCAATAGAAAGGCAGTTGGTGTCCTGTTCCCAGTCACCAATATAAAGCGGGATATATGGCCGCCTAGCCGACAAGTTCTTTACTGTTAATGATTTGCATAGCCTCTTCGATAGCACCCTCATCCAGGGGTTCGAAAATACTCTCTTCATAAAGGACAGCAAGCCCTACTAAAGAGATGAAATGAAACCCTGCAAAATACTCCGTCTCATCACCCACAGTGTAGATGTGATTGTAAACGGGGTATTGGGAGGGGTCGCAATAGCGACCTGAAGCAACCGTTAGCTCATCAAGGTGAGTGTTGCAGACAACGTGTTGTCCGGGAGAAAATTTTTTTTTACTTCGTTTCATGGGGAGAGTTTTCAGAGGTAAATCGTTGGTACTTTTTCATTAACTCGATGTTGTGCTGGGCGCGGGACATCACCAACTCTATCACTCGGAAATCGGTACGCTTAGAGCGTCCGTGAATGATGTGCCGGACGTAACTGTAGCTACGACCTACTTCCTTGGCAATTTCTTGTAGATCCCCCCGGTCGAGATATTTTAAAAGGGAAGAGAAATTTTCAGGAATAGGGACATCAATGAGTTGGTCGTTAGAAGGGGTCACACCAGTTCCTTCTCCTTGTTGTTGGTCGCCCATTCTCCTTTGAGTTCAATGGTTTTCGTGGCTTCTTCCACCAGGTTCAGGAGTGCGTCCTCAAATGAAACGTCCTTGCTTTGCTCCAGGCATAACTTCATACGATGGATGTCAATCTTTCTTTCCAGGATGTTAGGCACCCATAACCGCTTACTGGTAAAACCTGGCTTTCCTCGCTCAGGTTTTATGGGTTTTGCTTTTGATTTTTGTTTGCTTTCCATAGGGGTTTCTTTACCTTGTGATGTGCATGTCAAGTTAAAAGGAAAATTTTCCGTGGACAAGGAAAACTTTCCCACAATTTATCAACGTCCTAATCAACAGTTATATGTCTTTTATTAAAGGCTTTGCTAAGTTTTTGCTTACCATTGGAGCAATGGATGACCTTGCGGGGTGGGAAAAAGAGATGGGCTTCGCTCAGGGATCAATCAGAAAATTTGTCGCCGGGCAGACGCATACCATCGGGTGTGACCGCCTGGAATTTATAGCCGCACGTTATCCATCCCTGGACCTGAATAAGTTATTTGGTAGAGAAGTTCAAATTCACTCTGTTGAGGAAAGTCTCAGCCTTCTCACCGATGCAATCAGGGAAAGAGAAGGTGAAAACCTGGAGATTACCATCACTGCCCTGATTATGCTGGTAAAATCGCTCAGGGAAGAAAACACAGCCTTAATCCTCAAGCTACAAAAGAGCCATAAAGATACTGGTCTGGTGGGCAAAAGGTAAGGTTCCTCCTCTGGCTCAGCCGCCACAAGAGAGAGCGGTGTCTCTCTCGAAAAACATTAGTGATGGAGTTGGACATAGGATGATCACCAAGCTCCTTGAGTTTGGTGTTAAGGGCGCTAAGGCTTCCCGCAAACGCATATACCACATCATCCAACCTGATAACATAATCGCCCTCTTCGGTCTGATAAAAATGGACCATAAGAATTTTTCGAAATCGTTTGAAAAAGTAAACAAAGATAGTGTAGAAATGTTGCAACAGATTAACATTGATTTAACAAAATATTTTTATTAAATTGTCATTTCAGTAAAGTAAAACCCCTGTTCAGGATACAGTAAGTCCTGACAGGGGTTTTTAATTGGGTTCTCGTACATTATTTGCACATTGAAAAAAAACCCCTATTTTGACGCAAAAATCAATGAAAATAGATCAGTTAATAAGTCTTGCTCATGTCGCGAATTTATCAAATCTGGCCAGTTTGACAAAATAACGCTGCTCTTGACGCTAACCGCTCTTTAACTTTATCTATTTTTTTTAGATTTTTATGTTTTAATTTGTACAATGTTCAAAACCAAAAACTAAGAAAAATGATTAGGAAAGAAGCAACAGTAGGGGTATGGTTGGATACCCGCAGACCATTGAAGTCCGGTAAATTTCCTCCTCGTGTAAGAGTATCCTTTCACCTTCCTAGTGAAGGAGGAAAAGATGAATGGGAACACTTCTACATCTCCACGGGCCTTGAGCTGACCAAGGAAGAGTTTAAAAAAGCAATCGCTCCATCGCAGCGCACCGAGGAAGCCAAGAGAGCCGCCAAGACCATCAATGAGATCATCACCCGTGCCAACAAGCTGGTGAAAGAAAACCCGCTATGTTCCCGTGAGGCGTTTGAATCGCTATGGTATGGAGAGGAGAAAACAAAGAAGACACTCAGGACAGTGGAAGATCTCTTTAATGATCGGATAGCCGAGCTTAGCGTCCCTGATCACACAGGAAAGATCCCATTGGGACGCAAGAGAAATTTTGAATCTGTCCTTTCGGCCCTGCATCGCGCCGGATTGGCTAAGACTCAGATTGCTGCCGTCGATGTGGCCTATTGCTACAGCTTTGAAGGCTTCCTTGCAGGAGGCGAAGATGTTCGTGGAGCAAAGGAGGTCACCACTATTGGCTCATACCAGGGCATCCTCCAGAACGTCTGCATGTATGCATGGAAAGTGAAGAACGAGCTGTCAGGAGACAATTATCCTTTTGGTAGCCGTAAGATGGGCAAGTATTCTATTCCCTCTGGAGATCCTGATAAACGGGCGCTATCCAAAGAAGATCGGGATAGAGTCCTTACGCTTAATGTCAAGGATGTTCCGGCTCTGGCAAATATTCCTGACGCTGAACTGCACCTGGACCTATTCAAGTTATCCTATTTTGCGATGGGAATGAGTTTTGTTGATATGTTCAATTTGAAGAAGTCGAATATTCAAGGAACGAACTTCTCGTATTATAGAGCCAAGCTTATTAAGAATGTGAACAAGAGACCGATTCGTGGTGTGCTTCTTCCAGGGGCGCAGGAGATCCTCCTTAAGTACAAGAATTCCTCCCCGTATGTTCTTGGCTTAAAGGATGAGAAAATGACTCAACAACAGGAGTTCCGGTTCACCAACACGCTTTTAGCTAAAGTGAATAAAACCCTGGATCTCATCGAGGAGCATCTCAATCTCCCTATTAACTTAACCACCTACGTGGCCAGGCACACAGCCGCCTCCACACTGCTGGATTCAGGAGCGTCCGTAAAAGACATCTCCGAGGCACTGGGGCACCGTTCGCTGGCGATGACGGTAAAATACCTCCGTGACCTTGATCCTAAAGGGAGAGAGGAATTATATGGTAAGCTGGAGGTCTCAGCCACGAAAGAGACCGCTAAAGGTGGCTCTTTTAAAGAGACCTTGGCTAAACTTGGTCTCACCAAAGAGGAGCTTCTCAAACAGCTTCTCGATGCGGCCTAAAATACGAAAGCCCGGTAACCAACCGGGCTTTTTATTTATTCAGTTTGTAACACCAATGATTTGACTGAATTCCACAAAGATAACACAAAGCTGTCAACAGCCAAAATCACTTCTTCATGATCTTAATCTTATCCGTTGCAGGAGCTTTGCTTTTCACTTTCTGAAGGCCTGCCATTAGATAGACGGCCTCCCTCTTCTCATCATCCCTTAACATTTTCTTCACATAACGATCCACACCACTCTCCCTGCTGAAAATAACAAGATCCTCAAACGACTTCCCCTCAAAAATTTTCTCAATGGGAAGCTGTAACCGATGCAGGATGTAGAAAACCTCGGCGGGATACAATCTATCCTTTTTCAGGCGCACGTAGAACGTTTTGTATTCAGCGCCTAACTCACGCTCACAAAACTCTTCCATACTGAGGCCTGTCTTTTCTTTAACGAACCATGCTAAATCTGTAGCCATAAATTAACTTTTTAAAGTGAAACAAAGTAAAAGCAATGTAAAAACATGCTTTTAACAAAGTTTTAACAAAAAAAGTTATTTAATTAACAAAAGTCAAAAATTTTTAGACTTTTCTCTCTTGGTTTCCTGCTTCATTTTCATGTATTCCTCCACAACCCTCTTGATGGTGTGGCGAAAACGGTAGGGGTATAAATTAACCGGAATACATCTGCGTCCCTCGACCTGTTCAACGGTTTGCGGTAATTTTCCGGTCTCCTGGCGGTATATGTCCGCTACCGACTTGCCAATGATGTGCATATCCTTTGGGGTGTACGCATTGCGGAAAGGTCGCAGGAAGCAAAGGACTGTCGTATAATCAATCCGCTTGTCTTGGTAGGGTTTCTTGTTCATGATTTTAAAAGTGTTAAAAACCAAGGGAACCAATCTCAACTGTCCGTAAAAGAGATATGCTTATGGTGTGCATGTAAGCATTGGCCCCTTGGTTGTTTGTTTTCCCTCCACAGGAAAAATTTGCCAGAGCAAATATCATTTGAGTTTCGAGGAAACGTGTAAACTTCGTTTTCCATTCTTGTCCGGCAAATAGGAATAGTAGCCGCCGTGATCAAAATTAACCACGTTGCTTCCTCCCATTGCCTTTAGCATGTTGCTGTAGAGCACATTTTTCTCCTTCTGAAGATCCCGGAGATTTTCATTGACCTTGTGATAGGACATGCACATGAGCTGCTCTTCTATTGTGCCCTGTCGTTCCACACGCTCCGGCAGAGGGACAATCATCTCCTTGATGAATTCAATCTCGCGCTCATTGCCCGTTAACATTGGCTCCAGCATCTCCAGTTTTTTGATGCCCTCACGCTTGCCCTCATCAAAGCTCATCGGATCGATGGCAAAATAATTTTCAATGCCGTACTCGATCTTAATCTTCCTGGCCTTAAGGACGCTGGCCCAAAACCGTGCGGAGATCGATTTGATCCAATCAAACACGGCCTGGTCTGGATGGACAGGAACGACATCAAACCACTGACCATCGATGAGGATCAGGGCGTACCCTATCGGCAGGCCTGTGATCATAAGTCCCATCTGGATCTGCAAATAAAACGCCGGGTTCAGCCGGTTCTTGTACCTGGAAGTCTCCATTGATGTGGTGAGCTTGCTCTCCAGGATTGCCCGGCGCTCGCCTTCCACCAGGAGCACCGCATCCGGGGAATAGAAAAGCCATTCATACTCAGGATTCCAAAACACCGTGTTGATGTTCCACACGCGATTAAGCACAATCCCCGCTTCACGGTTCTTATGCATTCCCAGGGCATCGGGACGTTCAAGATCCCAATATTTAAAACGCTCCACAATGGCATGCTCCTGGAACTGTCCTTCCATCGAAGGAACATTGCCAGTGAACTGCTGCACATTCTCTCCAATCTTATCAAGGTAGAGTTTAATCGGGGGAGTGTAGATCAGGTCCGCAAGGTCCTTGGAGTCAGTGGCCAGCACCGTGGCAATTTCAGATCCTCCTATACCACGGTTGCGCCTCCACTTCTTCCACTTGTCGGAGCCTTGCGATAGTTTGAGGTCTTTGTAGGGCTTCATGGTTGTGATAAAATATTGGCGGCGCTGTAATACGTTGACTGCTGTGCAGGCAACAATGCGTCTGCGGCACTAAAAATTTGTTGTATATCCTCTTCTCTTTGTTTTCTCACGCTCGCTGACAACTTCTTTTGAAGATGAGGAAGGTCATCCCCCGTTAAAACGGGGGTAGCTAAAAAGGGCGAATAGCAATTTCAATCTGATCCAGTTTACTCAGGTATTCTTCTGGTATCTGTCTGCCCACCAGCAACACGGCTGTTTTTTCATCGCTGGCTAACATTGTTTTTAAATCTAAAATAATTTGAGATTTTCCCCCCTTCTTTTCTTCTTCACCTGTCGGATGCAGGATGACTGCATATTGGAACAATTTGGCTTTCATGCGGCTTTTGTTATGGTGTTGTTAAAGGCAATAATTTTTCTGTATACCGTCAGATCATCTCGACTCCAGTACCCGGCCAACTTACTGATCCGTAGCCTGAAGTAAGTGGGATCTAACTCATAGACTATTGTATAATTCTCTTCGAAGTCATTCATGGTGGCCACCAGCATACTTTCATATTGCCGGTGACAATGCATGCAGTGATAGACAATGCATCTCTTATTGAGCATGAATCTTTTAGTCCAGCTCTTCTTAATCAAATGAGAGTGTGTGAGGCCTGTTACAGCCCCACAGTTGCTACAAACATGCTCACGTTCGGCAGCAATCTCTTTATAAACTCTTCGGATTGATGCTTTGGAGTAACTCAACTCACCACCACCTTGGAGAAATTGTACACTTCAAACTTCTTCAGCTCGGCAGAAATTAACTGCTCCCTGACTTTCATCCCCAGCTCCAGCAACTCATCACTAATCAGGTACAGTTCCACAGTGGTGTTACGGGGATCAAGCCCGATTTCAACATTGAACTTGTATTTCTCATAACCCTGGAAGAGAGGCATATTCAATGTGAAAATCCGTTGCAGGGGTTCCTGGGTGATCTTGTTTTCCAATGAAAGCAAGGTGTGACCGGAAGTTTCTGTGTGTTCTTTAATAACTTTCTCCACCGATACACTCCACTTGGTAAGTGATGCCAATAAAGTGCTGTGCTGATCCTTGTCGTCGAAGTAATATCGCATGGTCTTCACAAACTTAAAGAAGGCCTGGACAGACCAGCGCTGGTCGGAGTTGATTTTGAATTTCAACAAGTCATCATCATACTGAAGACTCCCGGTGATGATACTCTCACTGACAGCATCCGTGTCATTAACATGAAGCTCCAGAGATCCAAGGTTTTTCTTGATTAACAGGTGACATTGCTTTTCATCAAAGTCTTTTCCCTGGAGGAACTGGTGAGGAGCTTCCAGAATTCCTTTGATGATAATTGATTTTGGTGGATGAAGTTTAAGGGCTTCCCCCTCTCTTAGAATAATCTCTGCTACCCCGGAGCCAGGATAGATGTGGACGGTTTTTTCTTCACTCATATTGCGAGATTGGTTTTAGGTGTTAAATGGAATTGTCGTTCTTCTGGTCTCATACCACGGGCTGAGATCACATTGCCATCGGTGTCAACGTAGAAAATCATTTTGTTCTCATAATCGGCCATCTTATAGAGCTTTCCGGCGCTCTTCACCGCTTTATGCTTCAACGCCTGGAGGGCTTCACCGATTTTTTCTTTCAGTGGATCAAGGCGCAGTTTGAATTCTTCCTTCACCTGGCTGAGTTCATCCAGGATCATTGCCTGGAGAATGGAGTTCTGCGCTAGTTCATCTTTATACAAAGCAAGCTCCTCCTGGGAGAGAGGCCTCATGTATGGCTGTTCTTCAACGCCGACTGATTCTGCGGAGAGAACCGTCATGCGATCATCCGTTGACAGTGTTTTCAGTTTGTAGATGTCCATTTGATTTTTGGGTTATGAATAGTTCGTTGGAGAGAAATTTCTTCTGTAAACCTTCGGGATCTTCTAAATACCTGGAGAGCTTTTCAAGAAGATGTGTCCTGGATTCAAACGCAAAACTTTTACAGCCGACACGCACCATGTAGCCATAGTCGAGAGGCTGAATAATAATCTCATAGGGTTTGGGTTGTATTAACTGCCCTCCTTCAGGATAGGCCGTTACAGCGCTTTCCCGTATGGACGCTTGGTCGTTAGAGTATTCATTCATAGGCTACACCAGGTTTATTTGTCCTCCTTTATCCACGGTGCCCTTATTGCCCTTGCCCATCATATTCTTTACTCCATCGGCCACATCATTTGCTTTCTGATCCGACTCCTCCTTTTTAAAAGCTCTGAATGCTTCCTCTACGGAAGTCTCCTTGTCTTCAATGGCAGTCTTAAGTCCCACAAGCGTTTCCATGTGATCCTCAGTGATCTCATCCTTTCCATGAATGCCAAGGCGCTCCAGCACCCGTGCCTCTGACACGCCGAGTTTATAAAAGTAGCTGAAGGCATTGCTGATCCGTTGGGTGAGAGGAACACCGGAAGCTTTCCCTGTGCCCACCTCTTTGATCTTTTTCATCTCCGCAGAGAATAATCCCAGGGGCACCACCTTGAACACAGCGTCCCTGACGGCAATGGCCGCCGCCGCTTTCATGGTGACCTCAATCATGTTCTGGCTGTAACGATACTTTTGTTTCTCCGAGTAGATACTTCGCTGTTGCTCAGAGAAGAAAACGATGTTGTTCTCCAGGTCAATGCACACACCCTGCACCTTCACCCATTTTTCAGACTCTTCAATCACCCGTGCTCCATACCGAATGTTCCCATAGCAATTCGCCGCAATCTCAGCAAGGCGAATCGATGGTCCTTCAGCTACCGTTCCTTTGTTGTCGACTGGCTTGGAGTAGAAACACCGGCTTGCTGTTTCCTCATCACAAGTGGCCAAATCGAGTAGCTGCTTCTTTGCTTTCGTAATACTTCGCGGATAGCGTTTGGCTATGTCTATCTGCGTTTCAGTCTCCATTCGCTGTAGCTGGGAGACTGCATCGACGGTCATTATTTTAGTTTCATCCATGCATGAAAGGTAGGAGAAAAAACAAAAAAGGTAAATAATATTAGATATTTTTATATCCATGAATAAACTGGCAAAGCTGATCAAAGCCAAGACCGGTCTGAAGTTTAAAGATTTCTGTGAGAAAGAATTGGCAACTGAATACAAAACCTTTGCGGCAAGGGTCAACAACGGAAAATTGTATCCATCAGAAATATTTTTCCTCGTTTATCGCACGAGGCTTTCTATACGAGAACTTTTTGACAAAGACTGGCAAGAGCTACTGATCTTCTCCCAGGGAGGAGGAGAGATGACTGAACGTGTGCGTAATATTCTGTCCACTATGACCAAGGATGAAGAATCTGAAATTGGCCGCCTCATGGGAATGCCGTGGGGAGATCCTGAAAAAATAAAGGAGGAACGTGAAGCTAAGCCTCTCACCGAGGAGCAACAAGACATTAGAAAATATCCCCTGACTGAAGAGGATCTAAAAAAAATATTTATTCAAACCTATTAGATATTGACTGAGTAACCCTTATTCACTTTTTCACAGTTGATGTGAAGGCAACCACCGGCCCTCTCCTGGGAGAAACTCTTTAATCCAGGAAGCTTTTTCTCGATGGCAATGGAGAGAACTTCCATTACTTTCACAAGACAAGAGGGGCTTTCAATATCAAATGCTTTTCCAAAAAAATGCTGACTGATTCCCATCTCTTTCCCTTTCATGTTCTCTCCACTGGGAAGAAGGTAATCAAACAAACAGACTGCTCTCATGGGAGGAGAGATAATAATTCCTTGATGCAAAAGGCGGGACCACGCCCGTTGCCAGGTATAAATCTTCTTATCGTCGTAATTCATTTTTTCCATCACACGCGAGGATATGATCTCAGGAAACTCTTCCTGAATACCATACGTTGCGGCATAATCACGAATGATCTCCAGTTGCTCTTCGGCTCCTGATTCTCCCCGTGTCACAAGGCCATACACCCTGCCTGCTTCGAATTCAAAATCCAGGTAGGCAATAACAGGTTCAATGACCTCGTTGAGCATTACGCCACGCTTAACTTTAAGAAACTTATTCTGTGCTACATCCATTAAAATCGAAATTTTTTATATTTTTATTCCTTTAGATTTAGGGATTTGGTTTTTATTCGAGCCCTGTTATTCAACGGGGCTTTTTTGTTTGGCCTTGAAGTCAATGATGAGCTGCTTCATTTTCTCCTGGTTCTCCTGTTTGCTCATCTCCTTACTATACACTTGTGTGCCCAGCCCGAAGAACGCCATTGTTACCAGGAACGCAGCAACAGTGGTTGGTTGTTCTTTTCGCAGTTCACGGACGGTATCAAAATAAATTGGATACAGGTTTTGAAGAACATCCTCAGAGAGATTGTAGATGTTTCCATACCGATCAGCCCGGAATTCAAGCGGTCCTTTCTTCTCTTTCTTTGATCCGGTAAACCGGGCGAAGATAGCTGCCGTTGGCGCAAGTTTATTCTTAATGGATCTCCACAGAAGAACATCCTGGTACTCGTCTCTCACTCTTCCTGCCGAATCTTTTATTGATCCACCAATAACTCTTGCCAGCAAGGTCACCATCTGTGAGCGCCCTCCCCAGGGATCGATGGTAGTGTTTCCACTTCGTAACTTTAAAAAGTTCGTGCTCCGTGGATCGAAATCAATCTTCCATCCATCTTCATCGTCATCATCCTGTGTGGCGGCAATCAAAGTCAGGATACCAGCCGTAGCCCCAACATAACGCATGTAATCACCAAGGGCCATCTTTTGAGCTACTGATAGTTCATACCATTTGTTCGTCTTCGACCTTTTCATTAACAAGTAAGGCAGGAAGAACACCGTCTGCTTCAATGTGGATGCCCAGTTACGTGGAGAGAAGAACACCACCGATAGAGGTTTAGCCATCGCTTCCAGTTTACCCAGGCTGGCCCGACCAGTGAAGGTGTTAATAACATCAGCCATGTGCTTATAGTCTTCCGGGTTGTCCTTGAAATTTTTCCCATCCCGCTCAAGCATCCACTCACCTTGTATGTAGCGCTCCAGCCGGAGGGTATTGAGATAGGCCACGCCAGCTCGTTCAACGGCACGGGTAGGATTGAAGGCCTTCCAAACATCGAACGCTCTCTTGCTTGCAAGTTTGATCGGGTAACCAGCAAGATCCCAAATGTTGTTAACCCACCCGGTGAGGAATTGTTCTTCCCTGGCTGATAGTTTTGCATCGGGTTCAGTGATAGCCAGCTTGGAGGCCTTGGCTCGTTCATAATACTCCTGGCCTTTAAGGGTGGACAGCCATCGTTCATGATTCTCGGCGTTGGCCATGTGGTTAAGCGCCCTGACAAAAGCGGTCCCTACTGCCTTGATCATTTTAGGATTAGTCACGTTCAGTAAGCTGCTTAATGTTAATACTCCCCCTTGTAACAACACGAAGGAAAATTCACCGGTAGCCCGTAGTGCCCTGGTTATTCCCCAGGCTTCCCACAAGCCATCAATAATTTTTTCCTGTCGTGTCCGGTTGGCAAGTTCATTGTGATATTGCAGCCGGTCAAACTCTCCCTTGATAGCTGCTTTCCTGGCACGGAGCTGAACGATCTCTTTATCAACCTCAAGCTCTTTCTTGGTTGGCTTGACATATCGGCCTCCTTCCTTAAGGAGCTTCACACGGGCCTGGTAATCGGCGATGGCTTTCCGGGCCGCAGCCTTGGTAGCATCCTGTCTCTTCTGAGCGGCAAAACCAGAGATCTCTTTGAGATTATTAAACACATCTTTCAACCTTTCACGCTCATCTTTCAATGCCTGTAGCTCAGGGGAAGACACCGGATCTTTGGTGGTGGCCTCAAAATTCATGGTGTCGATCCGGCGCTGATAGTCTTCAATGCTACGCTCTACCAATCCGATGGCTCTTTTCACTTTTTCTTCCTCGGAAATATCTTGCCGTCCGTTTTCCTTTTCAATCTCCTTGCGCAGGACATCGCGCTCAGCCTTCAATTTCTTGGCCTCATCATCATATTCAATTCCCTTCTTCTTGGAGGGAAGGACACCGGATTTCAGATCCTCAATCTGGTTGCGCAGGCGGGACTTAACCGTGTCCAGGGAAGTTTTCAGCTCTCTCTCAATATCAGTTTGATCCATCGGGAGATCTTTCATCGCCTCCTTGAGCTGCTGTTGCAACCTTCGCTCTGTGTCGGTCACGCTGTCACGCTGCAATCCTGAACGGCGAGGCCGCTCCATCGCTTCAACGTCTTCCAGTTTTGAAATGAGCTGACCAATGCGCTTCATCTGCCGGAGTTTCACATCAACTTCTGCCTGGCTAAGCTTACGCACTTCTCCATACCGGGTGATGGCATCACGCACCTGGCGTTCAGTGATGGAAGGATCATCGATAATTTTCATCACCTCTGCCGTTACCTCCTCGATAGTTTCAGCTCCACTCTCGATGAGATCCTTCAGGAAGTCTTCAGGGATAGTGATCTTTTTCTTTCCGTCAATATCAGTGATGGTGATGTCTCCAATGTCCGTGGTTTTTGTCTTTGGAAGAGTACGGCTTAACTTAGGCTCAGCAAATTTTTTAAAATCTTCCTCATTGAAATCATCTCCTTTGTAATGCTTTTTAATGTAATCGATTCCTTCCTGCATGATTCGTGAAACATCATACCCGGCCATTGTTGCTCTTTTCATCACCTCTACAGCACCATTCCAAACAGCCGCCGTGATGACACGGGAAATATCATTGGCTGTTCCCTTCGTATCAACTTTCCAGTTATCAAAGAAATCATTGATCTCCTTCTTCCGGTGACTAACGGCCCTCTTACGGGTTTTTCGTTCCTCACTGATCTGGTCTTTGAGGGAGGCCAGGGAAGATTCTGCTTTGGCTTTTTCGCGTTGGGCTTTCTTTAACTCATCGTTGATCTTTTTCATCTCCGCTTCCATCGCCCTGAACTTCTGTTCAACCTCTGGATCGATCTTGCCTTTGTTTTCGTTCCGGTAGATGTCAATCTGGTGTTCAGCACTATAGTTGTAGTCTGAATTAGCATAGACCTCCCGTAGAGCGGAGATAAATTGTCCTCCCAATCTTGCTTCTACATCAAAGTGATGCGCCAGTTGGGATTGCAGATCAGCCAGCTCTTCCATTCGCTTTGGATCAGTGGTTTTAGCAATCTCATTTTCCACCGCATCAATAGTCTCAGCCCATACGAAGGCCGCCGGTGCTCCTTTGATCTGATTGCTTTTCACCGCTTCCATTGCCGCTACAATGCCGACCTCTTTAATAAATTTATACGCTTTCTGCTTAGCCTCATCGTGACTTTCCTGTTTGTAGGTGAGGCCAAACTCTTCAATCGCTTGCGCTACTTCTTCATTCGGAGTGCCTTCATGCGCCCTGGTGAGCAGCGCTTTTGGCCTTTCTGTAGGAGGATTCAGGTGCTCAATAATCGCGTCCGCTTTCTCCTCGACGTGCTCCGGCTTGACTCCAAGTTTCTTAAGCTCCTTTTTCAGGTAGGCAATCACTTCCTCGGCTTTCCCAATGCCCATGTCGGATAGGCCGTCCATAAGGTTTTTAACATCCTCCCAAACCGAGGAGTCATCCAGGGGATTGACGGTCTTGATGGTTCCCAGTTTAGCGGCAAGGGCTTGCAGGCTGTCCGCTACTTTCTGCTTTCCTTTCTCTACCTTTTGTTTTGCTTTGTCTTCCTGGCTAACTGCTGGCTTGCGTTCACCTTGAACGGGAGGTTTTTTTGATTCGGGTGTTCCTGGCTCCACCTTTGTGCTATCTGTGGGTGATTTGCCCACAGGAACCTTCTTTGTGCTTCGCTTTTGAACGGCATCTTCTTTTCCTAATAGTTTATCAAATACAGCTCGTACTTCATCGGTAAGCTCCACGTCGATCTCGCTTCCCTTGATGGCTTTGTAAATATTTTTCAGCCAGCCCTTGAGTTGATCAAAGACGGACTCCAGGGACAGTGTGGGAGCCTTGCCTTCACGGAGATATTTTTCAAATGCCCGTGCAAACTTTTCTTCCGCGCCTCTAGTCCAAACGTTATCTTTAACGCCAGCCCACTTCTTTACGTTGTTATAATCCTTCTTGAACACTGAATCAGCTTCAGCGAGTTGTTCTAGTACCCTTCTGCCCAGGTGACCAGTAGCCTCATGAGCGAGAGTAGATATATCAGCGCCATCAAAGATGTGGATGGTTGCTTTGTTGTCATTAGTGAAATCAATAGCTCCTTTTACTTTTGCTCCCTGGTTCTGGAAAGCAACGATGGGATTCTCGCGATCTGCATCGGTGATCTTGGATTCAAGCCATTCCATATTGTTATCGTCACGGACAAACTCAGCATCGGGCCGCATTTTCTTAAAAACTTCATTTAGCTCCTTGTACTTATCCACTACTGTCTGTTGACCATCGCTGAGATTGTCTTCGTAATCATCTTCTGTCGATTCAGCCTGGTATTGATCAGGCTGGTTGAATTCTTCTGTGGCGTTGCGCCCTTCGATGGCATAAACATCATCCCCGTGCATATACACCGTGCTGTAGCCAACCAGGTCTTCAATGTTCCAAGTGCCAAGATCTTCCCGGATCTCATCGGTGATGTCATCACGGACAACCTTGTTCCAGGAAAGGGTTTCTTCTTCAGGATTGTCCTCAAAATAATCCTCCATCATTTTTTTTGCTCTCTCAGCCCATGAGTAATCAGGCTCCCAGGTCTCCAGCTCTGCCTTGGTTATTTCTTCCAGGGAGTTGAAATGTTTGGAGGCCGGGTATTTGACATCATCTTCGTAGCGATAATCCGCTTCATGGTCCAATAAATCTCCATAGTCCCATGAATTAACCTTATCTTCATCAGCAACGGTGATGGTAGTAGAAGTGGCTTCTACCACAATCATGGTGGTTCCTCCATAATCAATAGTGTCTCCAGGTTCCAGGTCTCCTCCGTCTGTGCGGCCACGAATAATTTCATAAGGGGCGGCACCATCGCCGGACTTATCAACATACCCTTCTATAACGGCCAGGGTATAGGGAGCGGGGAAGCGCACGGTAGTAGCGCCTTCTTCGGCGGCGGTCTTGATGGCTTCACGCAACAGGCGGGTTTCGTGAAGTTTCTGAGAGGCAATGAACTGCTTGAGAGGAAGATTTTCTTTTCCCTTGTTCTCCTCTTTAATCTCTGCCATCCGTTGCTGGATGAACTTCTGTTCCTCTGGATTCTTTAATCTTTCACGATCAGCCCTGTACTGCTCCCGGATCTCATCCAGGAAGGCTTCCGCTTCTGTTCCTTTATAAGCAATTTGCTGTAATGCATAAACTGCAACTTGCGCCCTTTCATGATCTCCTATCTCAAGGCCTACAGAAGGTGAGTCATCAAACTCAAGTCTTTTTAAAAGAGTCCCATCTTCACTGTATGCCTCTACTCCTGTGCCGGTATCCTGGATCTTAAACTTCATCCTGTCAACGATCTTCTCTGCCAGAGCATTATCCAATGGCTTCCACACATTTTTATTCATGTGGGCATTCACCTCATCGGGATGCACTTGCTCAGCAAGCAGATCGGAGGCTTTATTTTTTTGGAAGTAGTCGCTTTGCAGCTCAGCAATATGAAAAACGCCGGATCGCTTATTGAACCACCTACGGATGTGACCAAATAGACCTACGTTTATGTCTCCTTCTTCTCCACTCCGGTCAGCAATCCATTTCTCAACCACATTTTTTGGTCCCGCCGTTCCAACATAATTGGCAATGGTGGCCTCGGTGACATCGCTTGGCATGTTCTTGTCCACGGCGGCCCAGGTGTCGGTATTGCCCAGTTGACGAAGTTCCCACTCCGTCTTTTGCAATCCCGCAACATTGAAGTCTCCCCGGAAATGACCGACTTCGCCATGATGGATGGGAGAGTTGAAGATGATGGTTTCAGCATCACCGTAGTTTTCGTTCCCGCCAAGGTTCTCTTCTCCATACGTAGCGTAAGAATCTGTACGGATTGGCTCCAGCTTCATGACCTGGATCTCAACATCATTACGGAACTCATCGAAAGGAACTCTCTTCTGATTCTTATACTTGTCTTGCTCCAGGACGGAGTTGACAACATCTTTTTCAATCTGCTTGCCGCGACCTTTGATCAAATCCCGGAGCTGCTGGACAGCAACATTCTGTCCTTTCATCTTAGCAAATTGTGGTTCGTTAAGGACTGCGAGTGTTACCCGTGAGGTTGGTGGTTTAGCTGGTTTTTCTTGTGTGGCAACTGCCTCCTCCTGGAACAGAGATCCTCCTTTTTTTTCAAGAGTCCTTAAATCTCCTTCCTTAACATCAGCAATAAAGCGATCATAGTAATCATCCTTACCTGTCGTTTTCTTCCAGGTCTCAGCCATCGCATCCATAAGGGACATCTGAGCATCGATCTCAGCGTCCGTCATAGGGGCTGGTTTCCCTTCTTTCTTTTTCCCTTTCTTTTTGGCGGCTGTAACTAAGAGACCTTGATCCCTAAGTCTTACGAGGGATTGGCGGGTTTGCTCTCTTTTTGAGGGAGGAGCTTCAACAGGTCGCTTTTCTTCACTCTTGGCTTGCGGCTGAACAGACTCGGTGTCTGTTGGTTTAATCCCTTTATTGGATATATCTTCATTTTGTAAAGGTAATGTTTTTTCTTCGACTTTGGAAACTGTTTCTTTTGCAGGCTCTTTGACAGCCGTTTCCACGGTTTTTAAAGGCTGAGGTTTTGTTTCTGTAACAAATGTTCTTTGCTGAGAAGGAGGTGTATACCGTGGCACAATGGTGCGCCGTGGCCCTTCCTGCTCTTTGGTCTCTGCCCGTGGAGCAACTTCCTTGCCCTGCAACTGATCGAGTTTTCTTTGCAGCTCTTCAGGTTTTTGGGAAGTTGGAATAAGCTCTTCAAGTAATTCTATCCGCTCTTCCCTGGAGAGCATGTCTTCATTATACTTGCCTCCCTTGAAGCGGGAGGTAGTTTTCTTTTGGCGAATGAAATCGTTGACCACTCTTTTTGCTACCGGTTCCTCGGCCAGGGCCATGCGCTCCCGGAAGTTTTGAACCGCCTGTTCAGGGGTTTTCCCATGAGGGGCAAGCCCGGTGCCCGTTGTCCCTTCTGTTACAATGAACCCTTTGTCAGATTCACCAATAAAGGCATCAAAGCCGAATGAATCTTCAGGTGATAGCTTAGTGGTTGATTTGGATTTGGAAGTGCCCTCTGGTGTTCGTATAACAAAACCAGCTTTAGCATCGATCTGAACGGGGTGCTCCTTCACCTGGATTGTGGCTTTCTTTACTTCCGGTGCTGGCGCTTTTTCTTCTTCAACCGGAGGTACAGTTGTTTCAGGCGCAACTCCCGTGTCTTTAACAGCTTCTGGCTGCACAATATTAGGTGCTGGTTGTTCATCGGGGGACGGTTTAATCTCTTCTTCCACTGGTGCGGTAGTGACATCTTCTGTCACTGGCGCAGGGGTTTCTATAGCCGGTTCAGCTTGAGCTTCCACCGGCGCTTCTTGTGGAGGAGCGGTAACTTCCTGGGCTTGTTCGGCAACCGCCGTAGGTAATTGAGCCTGCTGGGCTGCTGCTTTTTTATCGGCTGCTTGTTGCCTTGCGCTGGAAACCACGCTACCGGCAGCTCCAATAGTAGATCCTCCAAAGAAGGCACGGGCCACTGTTTCAGCCGCTTCTTCTTTGCTCAAATGAACCTTTCCTCCCGTGGTCTCAGCCACGCCAACTTTTTCAAGTAAGGTTTGGGCAAGCTCAGTTTCAGATTCAGAAAGACCTCCTGATCCAAACTCTTTGAGGTGCTTGAGTGCCCGTTGACGCAAACTCTTCGTAACATCACTCTTGGTAAACTTACCAATGAGACCAGCCACCCCGATGTTTTCCAATAGTGCTGCAGATCCTCCGTAAGCCAGGGCTGCGGCGGGAGAATCAAGGCCTCGTTCGATAACCTCTTCCGGCGTAATTCCTTTTTGCTGGGCAATCTCGTTAATGGCATCCATGTAGATAGATCCCACTTCCTGTCCCGCACCGGCTGAGCCTAATGTAGCCACGGCTCCGACAACTTGTGTTCCTGTTTCAGCGAGAGCGCCTGCGGCCCAGTTCACGGCATCGAGCCAGTCATCGACCTGGGAAAGACTGTTGACAAGATCATTGGATAGTTCTTGCCCTTTTGCCTGGCGGTCGATGGCCCATCGCATGAGGTTCTTCTGCATCTCCTTGATCTTACCTCCCTCATATTTGGGGTCGAAATTCTTGTTGAGGAAATTCACCCGTTCGTCCGCTTTGTCTTTGAAAGCAAAATAGGTATCAAGATCCTTTTGGGTCAGTGTTCCTTCTTTGGCAAGGCCCATCATACGCTGGAAGCCTTGGTCAACTCGTCCCTGGATCTGCTGGATCTCGTCGGCGGCCTGTCTGCTATAATTAGCCGGGAGCTGGCCGGTGCTGCGTAGCATTTCTTCTGGAAGACGGAAGGTGTTTTCAACCTGGCCCAGGCCTGCGGCTGTGGCTGAAGCCATCGCTGCGGGGAGCTGGTATCCACCAATCTCGCGGATCTTCTTCCATGATGTGGTGAACGGATTTCGCTCACGCTGGATCTGCTGCTCTTGTGGAACTTGCCCTTGCTGCATGATCGAGGTCATGGCTTTCAACGGATCATCATAGATCTGCCCGAACTGCTGCACAGGATCTTGTGGCAGCATAGGGCTAGGGATAGGAGCAGGCATTTCTCGTGACACCGTGGTAACACTGGCCGCCTTGGGCTGCCCGTTGCCGGTAGCCAGGATGCTTTGTGTTAATGGATCTCCACCAGGAAGAGGAGCGGCGGGTTTTTCTATTGGTTTAGCCTGGTCAGGAAACATAGATGACCGGAACTGATCAAAATTTTCTGACCGCACTTTTTTTTGTTCCCTGAGATAAGAATAGACCTTTTCCAGCTTAGCCGGGTCGCTCATTTTTTGCTGGAACTCTTCATAGCTGCCGCTTCTGACTTTGTTGTTGGACTTGAGGTAGTTGTAGACTTTTTGAAGCTTAGGCTCCGTAGGATCTTTTGTTTTGTCTCCGTTAGCCATTTAATCAAGATATTCGTTTTCATCATCGTCATCTAAATAAGATTGTTGTTGCCCTCCTCCGAACAGATCATTGAAATAGTAGCGCCGCTCTCCCTGGTTCTGATTCATCACAGCATTCAAAATCACCTGGGCACTGGGATCTTTCAGATCCAGTTCAATAGGTTCTGCCAGAAGTTCATCCCACTGGTTACCACTGGACTGGAGGGTGAAAGAAATTTTATCTCCATTCCCTTCAACAGGAACTTTCTTAGCGTTCTTCATCACCTCAGCAATATCAGGATCAAGGGTACTTACACCACGGCTCACATCATCGGTTTTACTTTCGATGAGCTGCGCCAGTTTTGCTGAAGACTCAGGATCTAGCTTGTAGCCTCCACGTTTGAACTCAGCTTTCTTGATCTTCTTACCTCCCATACTTCCTCCCAGTAATTTACCGACGGCTTTTTTTGCTTCAGGAGAAGCCGTTGAAAGTTTCCCTCCCTGGAATGGATCGATGAGGAGGTTCAGATCATTCTCCCGTGTATTTCTACCACTGACATATTCTTGTTCCTTCAGGCTGGGCTGTTTGAACTTGCCTAAATTTTGAACCCTAACCCCACGCTCGGTCTGATCAAGTCCTTGCAGGATAGGCTTGAGCCGATCACGGATCTGCTGATTGTATGCCTTGTCGTACTGGATCTGTTTGAAACGTGCCATGACCTGATCTTCATCATTTGGATCTTGGACTTCACTAGCCGCAATGTTGTATAAAATATTGTCAGCGATTCTTCCTCCCATCGCCTTCTGCTGTCTTCCAAAATCCGAAATATCATTTCCACCAAGGGTGAAATCCATTACTTTCTCGATGTCACCAAACCTCCGCTTATCACCATATAACTTCATGATCTGTCCTAACCCTGTGCTTTCAAGTTCCCCTGGTGTTTGAACGTTATACTGATCTTTGATGTCTTTCACAGAGGAGGCAACCATTGAATTCAAATTGTAAAGCCCTGGTATCTGTTCAATATGATCCAGCTTTTCACGGTCAACATCATAAGGGCTTTGCTGATTGAAGATTTTTCCCAGCATCGCTTGTGCAGCCACAGGATCTACGTGGTCGATGTCATTAAGGAGTTTGAGTTTTTCATTGTACACATTATTCATCTCTGCCGCATAGGCGTTCTCCTTCATGTGTTCTCCCTGGAGAGCAGAGATCATAGGAGTAAGCTCTGAAATATCAGCGTCCGGGTTGGCTTGTAGCAAATCAAATATCTGGCTATTGGTACTATTTTGTCTCGCTGCTGACCAGGCACGAAAACGTTCTCCGGGATCTTCGTACTTGCGATTGATTAACTTCAGCACCTCAGCATTTTTCTGCTTATCATTTTTTGTGGCAAGTTCTTGCTCCTTCAAAGCGTTGGCGGCCTGGGCTTGCCGTTGTGCCATGTAAAAAGCAAGAGGATCTTTGGCGGGACCGCCAAGGATCTGCGCCTCTCCAGTTCCTTCTCTGCCTAGATAAACTGATTCACCCGGTGTTGCCATAAATTAATTAATACCTCGCAAGAGGGTTAGTGGTTTGAATGTCATACAAAAACTGATTGCCTGCCCGGCTAAAAGGATCGGGGCGGCCCTGTTTCTTTCTTAGCGCATAGGGCAATGAAACAGGGATCTTATAACTAAAAGGATTACCAACGCTTCTGCTGGCACCGGCTACTTTTGCTGCTCCAGCTCCGGCCTTCCCGACTCCCTTGATAGCTCCTCCTATAGCATCTCCACCAGGTCCGAATGATGCCAGGGCACCAGAGGCAAGGTCTGTAATACCACCATAGATATTTTGCTTGGCGGCTCCTTTAAGAGCGCTCTTGGCCCCAAGGAATTGATTATAATTTTCCTTTTGTTGTTCCGCTTTTTGCAGCTCAAGGTTTCGGTAGATGTCCTTAGCGTTCTGTTTGAATCGGTGCAAGTTTTGTCCTATCTGCTGATTGCCCCTGGTTTGTGCTCCTGACAGTTGGCTGGCGGCATTAAGCAATGCGTTCGGACTTGACGATGACTTAGCAACATTATGGAACGTGTCTGTAACGTTCTGCCGCAAGTTTGCCTCGTCAACATCCTGGCCTGCATAGCGTGATGCCGTTGCTTCACGACGAGCTTCTTCTGAAGCCGCTTTGAGGCTTGGAGGGAGGTAATTGGATACCTTGAGCTTCTTGGCTTTTCTTCGCTGTTTAATCCCTTCAATCAACTTGGGCGCTGCCGAAGCGGCGGCGGCTAATAGCATTAATGGAATTGGCATATACGTTTATTTTTAATTTGAAAACTCTGAGAATGTATAAATGATATTCATCTTCTGTAACAAGCATCGTTCTGGCGAATCGTTGTTGACATAAACAGCCAGTGCTTTTGACCGCATGTCTTTGCCATCACGCAGAGGGATCTTCCCACTCGTTAAAAGCGCCGGGTTCGTATTAACGTCTTTCAGGATAGGGCCGTAGTGAACCCCTTCCTTCTTTTCAAAGTCTTTAGCTTTGGTGTAGGTGGACTGTCCACTGTCATTAAAGATTTCAACTACCTTAAAATCACTCCCTGGAGAAGAGCAAAGATTATCTCCGGCAAGCTGAACGGCGCTCCAGGTCTTTACTTTTTCCGGCTGCGGATTGCAGGAGATTAAAAACCGCCGGTTATACTGAACTCCATAAAAATTGTTATAGGTAGTGCCAGCGTTATGTTTCCATATCTCTCCGTTTTTGAAAGAATAAAGTTTGTCTCCGATTTTTCCCATGAACTCAGGGATAAAAGAGTAACGGGCTACCCACACATTTTTCTCATAGTTAAAAGCCCAGGTTTCTCCTGCTATACCATGAGAGGCCACATCAGGAAAAGTTAAAAGGTATTCCTTATGTACACGGTCGATGGCTGAAACAAAACGAACCGAGTTTTTAACAGCGAAATATTGCGCTGCTTTTTGACGGAAGTGATTTTTCATCCCAAAGTTGGAGATCGGAATGATTCCTTCCACGGTATAGCGCCATACCACACCGTTATAAATATCCCAGCCGAAGGCCTGACCATCGTTCTCTTGCAGGCTTTCGGGGTACAATGTTCCGTATCCCCCGACAAGCTTATTGTCATCCCCAATCACATCATCAGTCTTTGCCAGAAATCCATCTTCCCCCGTTCTCACCACACCTTCTCCAACATAGATAGAGGAGATGTTTCTCTCATGGATCGCCAACATGATATTTCCAACCGGAAGGAAAGCAACAATGTCTGATCGGTCTTGACCAATCTTGTCATACTCATTGCCCACGGGAAATGAATTGAGGCCATTGAGTTGTGTGTTGTCGATATACACATCGCTATAGCGAATAGTCGTTGGTCTCTTGACAAGCTGCGGGGTGACTTCAACGAATGGTCTCCCGCGATTCCATGCTATCTTAGATAAGTCTGTCGCATAGCCCTTCTTTTTGAACTCCGTCTCTTTGATTGCCTTTATTGCGGTTGGTTTAGGAGGAGGCAATGTTCCCACGATATACACCGGGCTTGGTGTCTCTTGCTGAATTAATCCTGAAGACTCTTTTCCTGGAAAGTTTGAATTAACACCGCCTCCATAGAACCTGGTGCCCAGGAAACGAAAAGAATTGTAGTTTACGTCAGCGTTGTATTGCGACATATCTACACCTGAGTCGGGGTTAAGTCCTGCTGTATAGCCTCCACGGTAGTACGTGTCACCATTAAGGTTAGTGAAAGAGGACTGAATGGCTTGCCCCTGGCTGGTGTTTTTGAAAGGTCCAGCTACTTCATAATAATAAATACTGGGAACTTCTTTGAGTTTGAAAATCTCAATGAAAGTAACTATGCCTCCATATTTTTTTCCAACAAAGTTAGGTTTGGTTTGTAAGAATGGCTCAAACAGATTTGCAAAATCGATACCTGGAAATTTATTCGTAACAAGAATATAACCGTCCAGCACATCAATGATCTTGTTAACGCTTCTTTGATTCTCCGAGTTGACGATGCGAATGTTGTAAGAAGTGTCAGGGAGAAAAGGAATTTCAACAGGCAAAAAGAAATAACAGAAGGCCCAGGCCTGTGTCAGGTAATTGCTGTAGTTACTTAAAAAGATACGTTCATTTTCAATCACCTGTGTGTTGCCAACATCCCCCTCGCCAGCCAGCCTGTCACGAACATAAAAATCCATCCTGGCTGCGGTTTGAAAATAAGATTCATAATGATTGTCCTCTGACATCACTACGGAATAACGATCCACTGTGGGGGGCAACACGCCGGTCATGTTGACGTTCATTTTTCTTGCTGCCCTGTTATTAGGATCAGGGGAAACACTGGTCATCATTTTGTAACTCTTTGTCATCACAAGGGGCGCTCCCTGGAGAACCGTTTGTGCGTATACGCCAGTGAAACGACCAAACACATCGGCTGCAACAATCCCTACCCGATACTGCCCGTTCTTTTTAATAAACCCTCCATTTCCTTCCACGGCAACATCGATGGAGTTTTTGTCGAGTGTTAACGATGGGGTTATTTGCATTGGAGGCAGCGTCATCCCTTCTTCGTTGACATTAAGGAATAATCTATTCTTAAAAATGACAAGCGCCCGTGAACGGGTGGGCACAAGATCAAAGAGTTTATTGGCTTGCTCTGTTGGCACAGGCTCACCAGGAACATCATTTAAAAATTCCACGGCAGGATTAGCGGAAAAAGGTGCTTCCAATTTTTTCCATATAAGCCAGTTTGGTCCGTTGCCAATTCTAAAAAGAAGCTCCACTCTTTTCAAGGAAGCCCCAATGAGAGTTGTATCGATGGGAAAAATCACCCTGGCTTTATTACGCAAGGTGAAGAATGCCCGGTCAGCTCCATACGCATCGGCTGGCATTAAATCACTGTACGGGCCAAGCGCTGACACTTCATTATCCAGGTACACATAACGGTGAGCAAACTGAATGGAGTTGGCCGCAATTCGGTTGACGGCTACGGCTGGCTCTATGTCATCCTTGTCTTTTGGGACAGAAGTGGATGTCAGGGAAACATACGGTTTTTTTGTTGGTGCGATTTTTAACAGCGACATTCTAAAGTCACTGCTGGCGGTATACGTATGGGTAATGTTGATGCACTTTTGAAACTCTGCGTTATCGGTAAAAGCAAGAAGAGATCCTGTCATGCTTACTCCTGTGATCAGTCTATCCCTGCGAAAATTAAGGAGTCCTCTTCCTGGAGCAACCGCCGAACTGCCGGGGATGTCCTCCATGATCACCGAAATCATTCCTGTATTTTCATCATACATCTGTATGCGATGTTTCCCTGTGGAATTCCAAATAAAGTATATGAGGTAATTTTTCTCCCGGTTCTCATAAACACCAATCACCTCATTAGTTCCTGGCGGTAGTGCAAAGGCCGCAGGGTTGGTCATGGAAATAGAATCAAGGGTAAAAGTTCGTGACCCGGAGACACTAGAAACGTCTCTTTCTATTTCAATTCCAATGTAAGCGGGTGTTTCTCCCAGGCTTCTGATAATTACACTGGAAACCCTGGAGCTTGCTGCCCCAACAACAACAGTAGTCGCATTAAACGACTCTATCAAAGAACCATCGCCACGAAATAGTTTTGCTCTTAACGTTACCTGAATGGGTTGCCCGGCGTTGTTACCCCAACCAATATTGAATGTATATTTTGTGTCAGGAAGAAACCCGGTTAACGTTCCTATTAATGGTGTTGACTGTTGCCCTGATTGATTGAGAATTAAAGTAGGGGTAGCACCTAATCCCCAGGACTGATTGACCTGATCCCAGGGGGCGTTCACCCATGAGGATAAGGGGGGCATGGTCACAGCGACAAGCGGAGGATTAACAATCTTAACATTGCTTTTGATGTTCTCCATCTGGAAAGCTTCCCCTCCTTCATTAGACAGGTAGCGCGAATTCACTACATCACGCAAAGGATTAGAGATCTTTCTTCCCGAATAGTCCAGTCCATTGGGAGAAACATCCTTGTTAATGCCGTTGAATATGAGTGGTTCTAGTTGCATTATTGCTTAGGCGCTAATAAAATTGCCTCACGAGTGATTGATATAATATCTTCAGTGCGTAAATCAGAGCTTCTTTCCACTGCCTTACAGATCTCTTCATCCAGTTCATCCTTGGCCGCAGCAATTTCTCCCAGTGAAATATTTTTATTTCCACTGCGCCGCTTGTACTTCATGTTCTCATAGTGGATGCCGTAGCGGATCACAAATTCAAAGTAAGGGTGGACCACAGAGGACACGTTTGGATTGAATAGCGTTGATAAGTACATGAGCAATATCTTAGTCCCTTCCTTTACCTGGACAGAGAGCTGGATCTCATTCACCCGTTCATTGTAATTAGGATGGAAGTATCCAACACCATTATTCTTTACCAAGAGACCAAAAAGTTTTCCAGGATCTTCTCCAAATTCAGTGCAGTTGTAAAAAGGAAACCCTTCCCCGGCAACATCCACATTGTCAAATGTTGGTTGCTGTGGTGAATCTGTATCACAGGCACAATCACGAGGGGTGATGGTGTTATCATTCACAAAAGTCATAAGCATTTGCCCGTTCGGTATTCCCAGCGCAATCCAATCCACACAATCATCTGGAAGCATGATGCTTTTCCAGGGGGTCATGGACAGCTTCACTGTGCGGATCTCCTTAGCCATATCCATGCGATACCGCTTATAGTAATCCAATGCCCAGCTCAGGAATTGTTCCTTCCTGTGGGCACTCTCCTGCAGATCAAGTAGAGCTGTATCTACTATATCATTAAGGGAGAGGTATGTGTTTGAGTGCCCTTTCATCTGGAGTTAGTGTTTTGATTATTGAGATAATCGGTTGGCATCAGTGGCATGTATTCGGCACGAATGAGCCGAACGATGTCTGCCACTTGTTCATTAGAAGCGGGTAGAGTATCGCTTTCTGTCAGTGAAGAAGGAGCAGGATTAATGGTCTGGACTACTATTTCATCAGCCTTCTTTGCAATGCATCCTTTACCAAATACCACGTCCTTTCCTTCAGCCCAATAGAACTGATTGGTGGGAATCTGAAGGTGAGGGAGATTTGAGGTGATACCAGGATTGTACTGCGGAACAAAATCCTTATACGGATTTCCTTTCGCGTACACTCTGTGTAGTCCTTTATTTCGGGCTAGTGTTGCATAGCCTTCGGGTAATGTTATGAATTTCCGGTCTCCTTCTTGTTGAAGTGTAGCGGTGTGTGAGTAGATAGCCTGTGCCGGAGGAGCAGAGTCACCTTCGATGTCCATATTCTGATACATCTGAGGTTTAAGCAAAGAGGCAGCATAGTATTTAATTTTAAAGATGATGTCTCTCCGGTCGAACTGACTTTCTTTGGAAGGATCTCCACCCTCCAGAACATGAATAATTGAGTCCGCGATTTGTAAGAGTGTCATACGCCCTCTTTTTGCTGTTCGATATTGGAATAATTAGTCAGCGCTCCCTCGCGCTGTGAAATACCCATGTTATTGAGCACACGATTGATAATTTCATCGTGAAGGATTTCTGGCCATTCAAAATCAATACTGGTCGCGTCATCGTATACATAGTCATCTCCACTGACTATGTAGGCGTAAACTGGCTTAGTCGGCTTTCTTAATCGATGAATATGTAGCGATGTTACTGTTCCAGGGTAAACCGTGAACTTGGTGCCTGACTGCATACATACTGGGTAGTCGTCGGTTGGAACGCGAATGCTGTCATTAATTCTCTGGTTCCAATGCCCTATTGGGATAAGCTGTACTCTCTTGCCTCGAAAAGAGATAGCCGTTATGTATGCATCAACGTGGGCTGTATGCCCGATGAAGCCGGTTATTGCGATTGGTTCTTCAAAAGCAAATGGATGCATATACACACTGATCCTTTGTGTCCGCTCAAATTCATCTACATATTTTTTCCAAAGATTCATGCTTTCTGCATGGATCTCATCGACAATCTGTGCTGGTGAGTAGTAGGGGGAAAGTCCCTTGCGAAGCGCCAGTTGGATGCGATCAACGATGGACTTGATGTGTTTCATTTTTATCGAAAAAAATTACCTTTTTTTGAAGTTAGCAAATTTTTTTTGTCATCGTGATTTCTTGTACTCCCGTATCCATATTTTCATTGTGTTAGGGGCTGGGGCATCCCCACCGAAGTATGGAAATGCCCGTGGGCGCTTCTCTGCCAGGCGACAATCTTTGGTCCTTGTCAGGGTAGTATCCATGCCATTGAACCGGAAATAGTACCTGTCCGCATCAGCATGAATCTCATACGAGTCTCTGACTTTTGGACGTGTGGTTCCAATGGGAAAGAAGATGCGCTCTCCATCGACGTACAGGTAGGCAAAAATTTCAAGGTTTCCCTTTCCATCATGCCTCCAGGCAAACCTTGCACTGTGTTCATGGATGAGTGATCCACAGTCTGTGAATCCAAACAACTTATTCAAGTCTCCTTCTCCGTCCGTCTTATCAACGTCATACAAACACAACTTGGAGAACACGGCATCAAAGCGAAGAACATTCCCCTCCATGAGAGAGACACATTCATGATTGGAGTAATGATGTCCTCTTTCAATCTTATAGGGTTGCCATGCTGAGATTAGATGGAACATAGCTATGATGATTATTTCGGCTGTTCGTGCTTCCATTTATTTGTTTCTCCATGATCATTGCGTAGTAATCCGTAATTGCCTGTAAGCATCTTGCTTTATTGGCCAACGAGAACCGGTCCATTCTCCTTTGTTTCATCTCTAAAAGTTTCTCACAAATTCGATCCACTCTTGATTCATCGCCCGTATCATCCGTTCTCCTGAATCGATTATTCACAAAGTCAATCGCCTTGTCCTCCGGCCTTAATCTGTAATTGACACGTTTTGTATAAAACATAAAATCAGTGGTGCGTATTAGGTTCCTTGTTTCCGCTTCCCAAGTGTCGAAAGGTTCTTTCCCAAAAATTCAAAGACCATCTTAAAAACTTTTAGGGCATGAGCTATTTTGAACTTATTTCTCCACTGAATTTCTTTTATCTGCTTTTCGGTTTCTCTCTCTCCAGAATAGCAACTATTTGTTGGTAGTGCCTGGTGATCTCAACAAAAGATTTCACCTGTACTTGCATCATCGTAACCATACGTAAAGTGTCTCCCTTCACGGCAACACTTTTAATGAGGGCGCTATCCATCCTGGCAAACAGCCGGTCAATTTCTTTCTTGTGATCATCGACGCTCTGAGCGGTCGCGGCCAGGGCCGTGGCGATGGTGATCACGCTTATGAGGATCATCTTGTTCATATCCATTATTTAAAGTTGCTGACGGTGCTATGTAATCCACTTTTGAAAGTTCAAACCAATCCCAATCTAAAACGGCATCGTCCCGGAAGGTAAAATACAAGTCGAATGTTCCTGCAATAGTGGTGATCGGAACATCGGTTGTGACGAAATTATTCCAGGTTCCCGTTGATGTAGAATTGAATGTTCCTATGATTTGTCCGGTAGTTGAGCCGACACGAATGTCCATTTTCCGATTATCAAAAATACCGGAGCGCCGGAAGGTGATCTTTTTTACTCCGGTGAGGTTGACGGTTTTGTAGCTTATCCAAGAAGTTGTTGCCACACCTCCAACACCTTTAGCGGGAGGAGGTAAAACGGCCTCGGTAGAATAGCGAAGATTATACCAGGAGGTGAATTCTTCTGCCTCAATGTGTTGTACGGTGGGAGGTGGTAAATCCGAGCCTAACGCCATCACATCAATGTTCCCCCAATAGGTAGTAGGCCCGGCATCATTTGGCCCCACACAAAGCAGATATAATTTCACATTGGAACCCTGCGTACCCCAATCGTAGCCCGATAAGGGGATACGTAAGTCCTGAAAAGTTTCCCATCCACCAGTGGGTAAGGCAGGAGCAGAACCAAGTAACGGACCGGTAACATCATTAAGATGGATTTCCATGTAGCGGTCTGTGGCGGTCAGCAGCCCGTAGGCATACCGAACGACAAGCTGTGTCTGTCCTTGAATGTTTATCGAGTCGTACATGATCCAATCGAAGGCATTAAAGTAGGTTACCACACCACGGCTCACCTTTACCCCGGAAGTTCCTCCCTGTGAGGTTGGATCGTTGAACTTACCGCCTGTTTCGGCGAAGTGCTCCGCTTCAATAATTTGAATCGTTGGTGGTGAATAGCGTACCGTATCAGAATACATCCCTGAATCATCGTAAGAAATCTTTACGTAATTTAGCTTCCATACCTCTCCGGCTTTCGGGGTGAAGAAATATTCCTTTCCGTTCAAATGCCACGGAATATCAGGTCGTATGTAAGCGTAATAATATCCCTGCGACTTCCACATATCGAAGGCTATCCCTGTTGCTGTTGAATCAGGTTGATCATTAGCCCAATAGGAAAGCATGGGCGGCGTGTCCACCATGTTTGTGTCAATCAGGATTAACGCTTGAACCGCCGCACTGGAAGGGATTATAATTTCTTGTCCTTGCTTTACAAGTATAGCGTCCGTTTGCAACTGAAAGTCCATATAATAACTGCCATACTCTGAGGGCTTAAGTGCCGTGCCCATGTCGATTTTGTAAGTGCCCGTAGGTAACGGGAAAATTATATCAGTGGGAGGAGTATCATAAAGCCACATTTGACTTGTTGATCCGCTCCCGGTATGAGTTGCTACGATATATACACTGTCGTAAACGTGTTCCCATCCCTCCGGCACCTCTTTCCACGGTTCGGGTTTTGTTACGGGTTGCCAAATGTCAGGTATCCATTGGCGGGACTTCTCCCATTTCTTCGGGACTTGTCTCCACTTAGCAGGAGGATTCTTTTGAGCTAGGCTACTATAGCATAGGCATAATGTGAAAATTAATAACAGAAATTTATTCATAGTTCTTTGGTTTTAATCGTCATCATTTGGATCATCAGGATCATTAATTGGTGGATTCCCTGGCGGCTCTCCTGGTCCCTGTGTAGGAGGTGGAGTCCAACAAGTATCACAGTCAGGATGGTCTCCCTCTCCGTCAGGATCAGTTGGTAAACTGCTGCCTGTTGGGCAATCGGGATTCGGTGGTCTTAATAGTCCGTAGTTGTTACACGGATCGTTTTGATCAAACCCGTAACACATACCATCATAACCACAAATTAGTTGCAATGTATCTCCTCCATCATCTTCCACTATCCACAACGTGTCAAGTATGCATGTTGGTGGTTGTGGGCCTCCTCCGGTTGGTGGACCTTTCTGTATAAAAACAGTGTCGTATACGTAAACGGTATCGCGGACTGTATCACATTGCTGCTGCCTGGAAGGCTTACGTTCGATTAATTCTTCATCAGGTATGCATGTGATTAGCGCTAATAGAAGAAATATTGGTGTGTACTTAAGCATAGCTATATAGTTATCCATCCAAAAACTCCAGGCTCCCATACATTCGCATTAACTGTTGACTCCCAATTTTGTCCGTTATGGGAGACTCTTGCGCCGAGATCATAGTCATCTTGTGCTCCAGTAGGCTGCACCCAGGCAGGGTATCCTCCTCCTCCTCCAGTTAAATCATCCCATTGTGTTACTCCGGTTGCTCCTGGTTCCCATACATTCGCATTGACTTTGCTTTTCCAATCTTTTGTCTCCCAGGTCACACGGTCATCAATTTTGTAAGCATCTTCGCTTCCAAGTGGTTGTCTCCACCGTGGGTAATTTTCTCCGGGGTATTGAACCGGAACAGGATTGAATAGGGCCGGAACATTTGGGGGTTCCCATCCTGCCTGCGAAGTGTGAGCTTGAATAGCGATGTAAGCAAGGCCAGCATAAACGTATTGTACATTCCTGTCGATCCACATTCCAGGTAGCCACTCTGTTGACACTGTGATGTTTCCTTGAAGCTCAACCATCCACGTATCCGCATTAGCAACGGCAATTTCATTTTGTCCCATCGCTTCTAATGCTTGCTCTTTATTCATCCGATATTTGAGGATGAGAATGTCAAACGTTTTATGTACGTCCTCCTCGTCGGTGGTGTTATATCTCAACTGTGCCATAAGGGTCTGGTGTTGGTATTTCATTTTCAAAGAAATCGGTTAACTTTTGTTTTTCTTCATCGGGGTAATCGGCGAAGAACCTGTCTGCATCTTCCTGGTCACACACTATGGCGCTGTATGGCGTGTAGGTGATACCAGAATTCACTTCGTTCTTTATCACAGAAACAATTTCTGTGTCCGAGTAAATAATTCGTGCAATTATTATTTCTTCTTCTTCGTCTCCGTTAGCCATAGGTCGTTTATCTAAGGGTGTCAAGAGAAAATAATTTATAATTAGCGTGTGCCGGATCAATATCGTTAGCCGTGTAGTTGTTCAACACTACCGTTCTGTTCTGCGGTGACCAATCTTTTATTTTGTATGTGCCAGCATCATTGATAATTTCTTCGAAGGTGAGATACAGGTGACAGTTGGTCATTAGTTCTGTTCTGTTTGCTCCAAAACTATTGTTAACAATACGTTGTATCTGTTTTTGTGTAAGCACACCTTTCCAGATTCCAACGAAGAAAATATAACCTCCCAGGCTATACGTGGAAGAGAACGCTGAATCATCCCCCCCGATAAACAGACTATCAGAATCAATTTCGCTGTACGACACTGGCCCCATTGGTGATGTGCCTTGTGTCATTCCATTGATCATTCGTGTCCATAGTGATGCTGTCTCAGTGGTACAAATAAAAACAGGTTTCGATGTATCGTAGTTTGATAAATTGCCAGCGCTGATCGTTGTAATAGTGGTATCATTATCATAATCGATGTTGAAGTCTTTTCCTCCTGCTCCATTTCCCCAAAATATTTTTCTCTTAGTGTTGCCAGCATTTCTTTTTGATAACACAAACTCATAGTCATGGAAATTCCTGTTTGAGTCCAGGCAGAATCCTATAATGTGAGTGTATCCGCTCTCGGCGGTGGGATTAAATGATGGTGTTTCAAGGTAATGATTGCTTGCCCGGACAAACCGGAGCGCCTTTGAAAAAAGTGGCATAAGAGAAGGTCTTTCCAGGATCAACGGCTGTTGTGCTGTTGTCCAGTTATATAATTGTGCGTGTCTGTTGTTGCCGGAGGTGTCTCTTGCAAAGTAGTTTCCTCCAGAGAGAAAAATGTCGCTAAAGTCAATGTCAACAAGAATGTTAGGAATTGTTTTGTATTTATCGTCTTTTGATGAATTGTAAAGTAATCCTCTTTCATCGGCAGTGATAACGCGATCAATAAGGACAAACTTGACTCCCTGGAATTTACCATAACTCGATCCCCACGGGCCGCCTTTAGCGAAGGTGAAGGCATTTACAATATAATCCGTATACGGTGTGGCTAGTGTTGTTCCTGTTCCGTTATAACTGTACGCCGTCATTGAGTTTGCAATAAACGTGGCTAAGTTTTGGTGGAACGGCAGTGAGCCATGAACCCCGCCTGTATTAGCCTCTCCTCCGGGACCGAGCCACCACCGATCTTCAATGGAACTTTGGGGAAATAAGAGAAGGTTGCGGGTTCCTCCATCGCTAGTAAAAATTGCTCTCAGGTCGTAAGTATATCCGTTGTTGTGATGGGATATAAAAAGGGTTTTGTTTGTTAGGTTGATGCTGGAATAAGACGGGATTTGAAGATATTGATTGGATTGATTTAGCTTCGGCACCCCTACAAGCCACTTCTTATTTTTAGCAAGCTCATACCATCCTGATTGCAGCATTGGGTTAGTTATGCCAGCTTCTTCATTGGATAGATTTTGAATTTCTCCGTGGTTAGCTTCGATTTTGCCATCGAATAACCATCCGTACACACGAACAATTCCTCCCACAATAGGAGCAAAGCCTCCATCAGCAAAATTGATAGAGGGATTCCCTGACCATGTGTGGTTAAAGGATATATCCCTGTTCATTACGGCAGTACCCACAACTGCACTATCAATAATGGTGTTTGCTCCAGCTAAGAAATCAGAAATGCTAACCCTTGTTCCTGACATTAATTTCCATTTTAACTTCTGCCTCATCTGTTTCGCACTAGCTGTTGCCGCAGAAGCTGTAACCCGAAAATAAGCCGATCCAGTTGTGTAGGCTGAAAGTTCAGCTTGAATATAAGCTCCATCTCCATCGCTTCCAGAAGAAAGAACTACCGTTGCTCCTGGAGCAACCACCTCCACATCAGAAGTAGTAATTCCTGCTGTATATTTATCCCATCCAGCCGGGCGACTGTAGTTGAATTGGGTACAAACATCAAATGCTTTGTCCCCCGTTTTATTAGTTAACGGGTAGTTGGCAACAATATATGGGTGATATAATGTAGGGATTACGTTAGTCGTATGATAGGTAACCAGGTCGGCCAGCGAGAAAGCGGCGGTCATAACAAATAAATTAGAAACAGTTCCAGCTAAATAATTTGCGCCAGTGTAGTCGCTTCCTATGTAGGCGTAATCTCCTGTTTGCGCCAGAAAAAATTGTCCCGATCCAACCGAGACGGTGGCCATCAATGCTCCATTAATGTAAAGTTCAGCGTTCACTCCTGACTTATTCAGCGTTATCCTGACCGGAGAGGTTGCTATCATGGTGGAAGGAGACGTTACTGTATAATCCTGACCATTCCAATTTCGAAGAAGGACAGTTATAGTGCCATCACCGTTGTTTGTAATTTTTAGTCCACTGTTATTGTAGGCGCTGTTTCTGAATTGCAATATTGTTCCTGCCGCCGCCGATTGACAAACGATAGACACAACAAAACTGTTGAGATAAAAATAGTATCTATAACCAGCCGGGATACGAATTCTCCTGTCCATCGTTATGATCCTGTTAAGTAAAGTCCTCCATCCAAACCAACCGGTTCTTCATTCACCGTTATCGTCCAGGCGTAATTAGTGACCAGAACATAAATTTGCTCTTGTGCATTAGCAGGAAATCCATCCGAGACTCCTGCTGTAAAGCCAACCGGAGCTTGATAAATGCCAGTAGCCCCGGAGTTATTTCCCCCGATGTTTAATGACTTGGCTCCAGCCGACCACTTAGCTCGATTCACATAAAGACTATCTATTGTAGCATTAACGTTGGCTTGTGACATTGAATTCCCTTGTATTGAAATGGTTCCGGGGGTAAACGAATTGGCCCCTAGCGGAAACGTTATGTTTAGCGATGAATTATTATTAACGTTAAAAGTTTGCCCTTGGGGTAAATTAAGGAGTGATAAATTAGTCAGATTAGCAAGCAGTGGATTGTTTGTTATCGTAGGCGCTGTTGACCAAGTTGAATTTGCTGCCGTAGCTGGAAATCGAATTTCAGTTAACAAAGGGCAACCGTCATACTTAAATTTCGAATAAGGATTTGTTACAGACTTTGCTGAGTGGTCAGCCAGCGTTATAGCGGATGCTGATCCATCAACATTCCGAAGCCTTACAAGAGGGGCTAAGTCAGGGTTAAGGCTTGTGTTATTATTAAACTGGAAAGCTATTAAATTCACTTTATTGGCCAAATCAACAATACTAGAAAAACTGTTGTTGTGTATTAGTAATTGCGTAAGTGTATTGTTTGTGTGAAGGGTGAGGGTTCCAGAAAATCCACAGTTGTTAATATGACAAAGCGAAAGAGAGGCCATTGCCGCAACACTGAAATTAACGCCTAACGAATTACCATTCTGTCCAACTAGACCACCATCGCCATTTCCTAGCCAAAGACTAACCATCCCGCTAAGTGCCTCTATTTGCCCCTTTAAACCTGGATTTGTGGTGGAGCTTAATTTATTGTCATAAAGAACGAGCGTTTGGCATAGAGTGTTAACAGGAAGCTCTAAACTCTCTACCCAACATCCTGACAAATCAATTAACCCTGCCCCTGTTAAGCCGGTGATATTAACGTTTGCGAAAGTGTTCTGGTGTGCCCCGGAGTGTAAAGAGTTAATGCCCATGTAAAAATCCTTCAACGTAGGCTTGGCTGTTGTAATAGAGATACTACCCGTTATGGTATTATTTGAAACCACAATCCCTAGCATAGCCGAAGAAATATCAGCGTCCGTAAAATTCTTCGTCCACGTTAACTGATTGTTATGAATATAAAAGGCTTTAAGCCCTGGGGATTGCAGTATTTCTGTAAGCCTAGCTACGGCAAATGATCCCCTGATACCAGCACTCCATCCGGTAGAATAAAACCACTCCCATGAAGTAAGACCAGAGGGCAAAACCAGTGAGGTTAATAAGGAATTCGCTGGAAGTATAAACGATTTTAATTTAGTCATGTGGCTCACATCAAGTGTTCCGCTCAAATTAACTGTAGTGTTAATAAGGGTTCCCCATCCACCCGCCGGATACCCAAAAAGCAGATATTCACAATCCACACAGGCCGCTATGAAGGTTGCAACGCTGTTGATGTTAGCTCCTAGTTTACATAACAAGATTTTTTTAACTGTTGAAGGAAGAACAAAAGAGAGAGAAGTGAATACCGTGTAATTGTTGTCGATAGCGAAAGATGTTAATCGCTTGGGAAGTTTAAGTGTATATGAAGTTACCCACCCTCCATAGAAATACACGTCCTCTAAATTTTGAAACGGAGTTAGATCAAAAGTAACAACCCCTTTATGTGTATTCGATACATCGGTCTGGTTAGGACTATTAATATGTCCTGTTCCAACGAAATTAATTAATTCAGGGCGAGGGAAGGTCATTCGTATCTTTCTTGTTGCGGGAGTAAGCCCCGCAGTGCTATTATACCTCCATCCGATAATCGTTCCAATGCGTCGAAGAGAAACCACTGTCCCAACAACCGAAAGCGAAAAAATGCCGTTGAGATTTGAAGGAGATAACTCCTTGTGCCCCATATATTCCCTGTTGTCATTGGTAATTTCCCCTAACGTAACATCCACTACTTTTGTGGCCTTTACCGGGTTCTCATTGTCCACATCATACTTGATGCCGTGTCTTTGAGTTCGATATTCAGCTAAATCAGTTGTACTTAAGAAGCGAGACACAGTAAGAGGAAAATCACGATTGGCTCCAAACACAATGCCATTGGAGATAAAATCCATTGAAACCTGAAAATGTCCGTTGAAACCAAACATTAGTTTTCTATCATGTTAGGTGTTATCACTACATCGAGCCTTCCGGCCACATTACAAATTGCTGTCACTATATCCACCGACCGGGCCGGACCTGTTGTTCCGTTGGTTGTAGGATCGGTGAGAACGGGCGCTCCTCCATATGGGAAACGGTACTTAGTAGCTGCCCAAACAAGCGTTTTCTCCGAAGTATCTTTCTTGAACACGAACACATACTCTTTATCCAATGCTTCATTGGAGAAGGAGAATGATGTAACGTTCCCGGTAAGTGTCAATTCAAAGAGATCACCCAGGGAGAGATCAATAGTGACCGCTCCAGTGATGTTTGCTGTAACACGTTTATGTTTATTTCGAGAAGCAACCATTTCGGCTGGCCCAACAAATAACGGTGCCCCTGATCCTCCCACGGCTGTTCCCGCATCGACTTCGGACGGTGTTGCTTTTTCAACAAGTCCCTGTATGGTATCGGTAGCATTTGGAACAGAGCTATTTGGGAAGGAGAATAAAACATCCATGTTATTGACAAACATCGTGGCCCCTACACTTACGGGCGCAACGGCAATTTCAAACCAACTACCTTGATTGATTGGCAAGGCGGTGACCTTATACACATGATAAATCGTATTGTCATTCGCCTGTTGCATACGGATGGTATCATTGATCTGCAAGGCTCCAAGCACCCGGCTTCCATCAATGTTTTGCACGGTATGGAAGTCAATGCACATTATTGTTACGGCTGAGGGGGTGAGGCTGTTGAGCTTGAACTTCTGGTTTAGAGGATCGCTTACAGTTATCGCATTCAGATATTGCCATCTACCAAGTAGTCCATTGGTTGCAAGTAGCGTATTGATATACCTAAGTGCCTCCTGTTCATTCAGGCTTCCATCTATTCTTGGAGTGGCTTCGTTGACGGCAGAAAAGAGTTTCGCTTTTCCGGCAACCGTATCGGTTGCATCGGGAATAGTGGCTCCTGCCACTTTCGTGTCGACAAAGGAAATCATTGCATCCTCTCTTACCGCTCCGTCTGTTCGTGGGGTAACCTCGTCAACGGTGGAAAATAATTTCGCTTTTCCTTTGGTAGCATCATCAGCGTCAGCGATGGTGGCTCCCGCTACGGCATCGTCAACATACTCTTTTACGATTACGCTCGTTGGCAGGGTATCAATAGCATCATCTAAAGGATCGGTGTCATTAATATAGATGCCAGAACCTTTAATGATTTTGCCGGATGGGCCATCAAAAAGAGCAATTTCATCATTGTTAGATGTGGGTGGCCCCGTAACATCTCCGCTTCCTCCTCCTCCTCCTCCTGACGCTCCCATAATGTTGACGTTCCAGGTAGAATACGTTCCTGATCCCTCCGTGTCGGTAACATCCATTTCCATTTGACCGGTAGCCGAATCGTAAAACACAACCTCTCCCTCCATCTTCACATTAGGGTTGTTGGGAAGAACAATGATGGCTTGTTGCCCCCCGATATAGGAAAGCCCTGGTTCTACCTGTAAATATTGTGAGCCTGTTCCTATTGTTAGCGGTGTGGTGCTAGTTGTTTTATAGCGATCTCCTCCTCCTTTGTAACGACTCCAAAGACCATCAAAATTTGCCTGGGTGAGAGGATCAATAGGTGTTGAGCTTTGAAGGAAAGCAATCCACTCTTTCGTTGAGTTAAAGGAAGTGGTGAACCCATTCCCTGCTGAGTCATCAGCATAAGCGATGTATAAATATTGGTTTTGTCCATCGGTTCCATCTTCTCCGTCCTCGCCTGGTTCGCCTTGTTCGCCTTTGTATTTTTTCCAAAGACCATCAAAGTCTCCGGCAACCGGAGGAGTTAATTCCGTGGTTGTATTAAGTACCGCTATCCAGTCTTTTGCAGGATCAAAAGTAAGTGTGAATCCTGTTCCGCTTGAATCATCAGCATAACCAACGTATAGGTAAGCACTTTGGCCATCGTCACCATCTTCGCCTGGCTCACCATTATCACCAATGTATTTTCCCCACAGCCCATCAAAGTCATCTACTACCGGAAGTTCCGGGTCACTTTTAATAATAAAGCCGGTATATTTTTTTGCAGGATCAAAGGTGAGTGTGAACCCGTTGCCATCAGCATCATCAGCCCAGGCTTGAAACACATAGCTGCTATCTCCATCTTCTCCGTCATCACCAGGCGCTCCTTCATCACCAACGTATTTTTTCCAAAGGCCAGCGAACGTTTCTCCTGTCACAGGAGAAATAGGAACGTTGCTTTGTTTGAAAGCGATGTAGTCCTTATCTACCGGAGAAGTTGAATACCCGTTTCCGTCTGCATCATCGGCATAACCAATGTATACATAAGCGTTGTCTCCGTCATCGCCCGGAGGGCCGGGAGGGCCACCACCAATTTGAGATCCGGTGATGGGATTTAATATCTGCCACACTACGGGGAGGTTACCCGCTCCGCTAACGGATTGCAGATATAAAAGTATCCGGTTGACTTTATTATCAGGATAGTCGCCCAGGACATATTTGATCCTTCCGTTCTCTATTGGGAGAATCGGGTCGAGGATGAACAGACACGCATACGTGAGAACGAGTCTCCGGTAAAGTTCTTTTTGCTCTGGCGTATCAACGATTCCTTTCTCAATGTTCCTTGCTATTTTAAGGCCCAGGTCACCCAAAGCAAGTCTCCCGTTGCTAAGAATCGATATGGCATTATTGAGTAACATTTATGCGGCTTCGTTTTGAGGACAGCACCCGGCAACGGCATCAATAATCTGATCGGCTTGATCGGGTTTGTTGTCAAGCTCTTTCGACTTAGCTGCTTCCAGCATAGCAATCATATTGAGAGGATTGGCTGCGTCATCGAGTGTGAGATTGCAAGTGAAATCTTCCGATATGACATCGTAAAACTTGTTCGCTACACAAAGAGCGGAGCGCGAAGTGATGGTGAATTGATAATCCGTAACAACCAGGTTGGTGTGTCCTTGCTGGATGGTGGTGAAGTCAGACACCTCTTGCCAATATATTGTGTTGGAGGTAGCAATGTTGGTGTTGTCAGTAATGCATTTATAGAATTTATTTACCAGTTCATCATACACCACATCACCAGTCACATAGTTTTGAGCGTTGTTCCATTCATTCACGCTGAGAAGCGTAGCTTGATGCCAACCATCGGAGTTGCTTTCCACCGGCCAAGACATTACTGCCGCCGGATCTGCGTTGTTCACATCCAGGTAGGTGCGTGTACCTTCGTGATCATTCTCTGAAAAGAGTAAGATGTTTCCTACTTCTGCACGTAGGGGAATGTCATCGATACCATATTGCGAGAAGTCGATAATGTTTCCTTTCTTAACATCTTTCTCCTGGCTGTATTTTAATTGATAGACTGCCATTTTCTTTTTTGTTTTTAAAGTAAAAAGGGGCGTTCCTTCTTTTATGTAGCCGGGAAGAGAACGCCCCTTAAAGAAAATCTGGAACTAAAAAATCAACCTTTAAAATTCAAAACTCTTTCAAGGTTGGCGACCATCTTCTTATAGTGCTTATCTCCTTCTTTACTGGAGGCAAAAAATTCAATCAGTGCTTCAAACTTATCCCTGTTCAATTCCACTGGACAGATCGTTGTTAAGGATTCATCATTATGAAACCATTGACGCTGATCTCCATTTTTTCCATCTGTGAACATGATAAGCTGGAAGGCCATCGCATCCTTGATTTGCATTTTGATCTGCACTCCAACTTTAGTGGATGCTTTTATGATGGTTTGTGGATCTTGCTGAGCCAGGGCAAACAACTCCCGTTTAAGTAACTCATAGGCTGTGCTGGCTTCTTCATTAGAATACTCTGTCCGAATGAATTTATCGGGACGAAGCTTGTTCACCTTTTCAGCCGCTATGATGAGTTCTTTGAATGAGGCTTCCTTTGAAACCCAGTTCATTGCATCAAGAAGAAAATCATTCTTCTCAAGGTCATTCATTATTTTCTTACGGCTGTCAACCCGGTAGAACCTGGCTTTAACCCTGGGATTGCGTAAAGGATTGTCCCTGTTCTCATCCGCTCTTTCCATGAAGGCGTACAGTTCGGGTTTGTCCCAGGGCACCCGGACCACAGGTTTATCGGAGTTAAAAATGACAGGTTCAGGACGCTTGGTTTTGAATTTTCCTAACGGTGTTTCCACAGACACTTCTCGTCCTGGTCCATTCTCGATAGTCACAGTGCGACCGGCGAAAGGATCAAATATCCTCTTCACACCAGACATCCTATATCCTTGGGTATGTTTTAGAGGCCTGCCTTTTTCGTCGACGCGATTAAGATCATCTTCATCAGAGGCGATTAGCTTATACAAAACTTCTTGTCCTTTAGAGAGTTTAGGAACACGCATCTGTATTGATAGTCGCTCATTAATTGTTTTTCCGTTCACCGGATCATAAGCGATCGCTGGTTCAGGAGGGGCTACTGTTTCGGTTTCCATAAAAGATTGATTTTTTTTAAAGAGGACAGCCATCCTAGACAACAATGGCTGTCCTTTATGATTGGAGATATTAGTTTCCTTTTCTTGCGATAAGGAATTTCTCACGGCAACGGATCTCCAGAGATTTGTAGGAAATCATTTCCACAATTCTCTTTTGAACACCGTTAGTGGCTCCTCTCTTGGAGGCTCCACCGTGCTCGAAAACTTTCACGTCTCCTTGCACTTCATGAGGTGCGCCTTGAGGATCGGAATAACGAACCCTCATGTAAGGCACACTATTGCGCTGTTCATCCAGGCCATAACCGGCAGGGATCATGATCTGCATGTTGCGATACGGCATGTCGCCAGCACCTAATGATCCACGGTGAGAAAGAATGTTCCATGTGTCAAAGTGCATGGTCACTCCACCGAGCATGATGGACTTGAAATCGAAGGACAGTGCTTGTTGTTTTCCTCCATCGAAAGCGGAGAATGATACGCGAATATCACTGCCTTGCGTGAAGTCGATGAGCCAGTTGTCGTTGGCCAGGGATACATCGCGGCCTTGGCCTACGAAATATTCATCATCACCATAATTAGCATCAATGGTGAGCACGTTGTCTTGTTGAAAAGCAAGATCTGGTTCATCTACATATTCGACGTTCTGTCCTGCGGTGGAAATCTGAGGGATAAGACCTGTTGCAGACTTGAGGGGAACGCTTCCTGCGTCAACAAGTCCACTGGCCGTTGGCGTGATGATAAGGTTCAGCTCTTCTTCCATTGAGAAAGAATCAGCCAGCTCTTCAAGTCCTTTTACATAAAGGAATTTTTGTCCTTTGAATTCAAATTCCACTTCGTTTTGTGCGGACCAGTCCGTAATAGGATAGGACTTGCGTGAGGTGTGAATCATGTTGGTCACCTTGCTCACGGCAGGCACTCTTGATTCAGGAGTGTCGGAAGCTTCACCAAACACGTTACCAAAGAACACCACCTTGCTTCCTGGAACGGCTGCAGCGCGAACATTTTGAGAGGGGTTCCAGGGACGAATGGTCACTGTGTGTGCATTCGGTGTGGTGCGATTCACCGCCAGGACAAACCCTACGGTTTCATCTTCAAACACGGCAGATCCATTAACGGTAGGGAACGATTTTGTTCCTGCGTCGAAATGATCCTCCGCTCCCAGGGTGATCACCACATCGGCTGAGCCTGAGTTGGTGGGGTTATTGACAGAGGCATTGGCATTGAACCAGTCGCCTTCTTCGTAGAAATAATACTCATGATTTTTTGTCCGAGCCATCGGCTCCATTCTTCCTTCCAGTTCGCGGAAGATACTGAGGGCTTTATACTTGGGAACTTTCATTCCAAGTTCTCTGCGGAAGTCCCTGTCGAGAATTCCATATCCTGTTGCCAGCGCAAGGTTATCAATACCCTGACGAGCACCTATAAAAGTTGACATTGTGGATCTTGTTAAAAGTGTTAAAAAAATATTTTACGCCACTTTCTTTTGCTTGGTCGCCAAAATGGCCTGCTTCATTGCGTCTTTGAATGATTCAGGTTCTTTTGGAGTAGAGCTTGCCGGTTGGCCAGTAGAGGTAGGGATAGCAGTGTTTTTCTTTTCCATGATGTACTTCAGTTCTCCATATTTTACACCGGAGCTGAAGGACTGGGCACGGATCTGTTCTGCGTTGGTGAGTTCATACATCTTAAGTGCATACGCATCGAAATCAAACACACCTTTTTGATCAAGGCATTGATTGAATATATCGGTGAAAAATTTGTTCGGATCTCGCAAGTAACTATCGAAGCGTTCAATGTCGGCTTCATCTATCGGCACGGACACTACGCTGTTTGGATCTCCATCGATAGCTTGATACCTGAGTCCTCCGAAATCGGTAAGCACCCTTTGGATGTTGTGGTCGATGTCAGCCTGGTCTTCAGGCGAGATGTTGAAGGATTGCTGTCCGGCGGGATGGCTCGGAGCTGGTGCAGAAAGTTCTTCTTGTATCTGTTTTAACGTCTCCCGTGCCTCTTCGGTCTGCACCTTGTGATCGAATTGCGCATTAATGTCTTCTTCAAGGATAGTATCGCCAAAGTTCTTTTCATATCGCGCTTCGAAATACCGGCGGGCTTCATCCCTCGCCAGTTTTTTGTTCTTCAGGGCGAATGCTTCAAATTGGGCTTCCTTGTCAGACAGTTTATCGACATCAAGGCTTAAGACATGAAGAGCACCTCTGGCGGTGGTCATTTCCTGGCCGGGGAACTTTAAACAGTAGTCATACAGTTTTTTTGCTCCTTCGGAAGGAAATTCTATCGGCTGTTGCTCTCTAGCTGAAAGTTCTTCTTTAAGCTGACGGTTTTCTTCATAGATAGCGAAAACATCATCAGGGGTTTGAATGGCTCCACCAGTCTCCTGGGCCGCAAACTGAAAGAAATCAACTTCTTCGACATCATCTTCAGGCTGTGTAGGCGGCTGATCAGTGGGAGGAGTCTGTTCATTTTTTTTTGATGGGTCTCCTTGTGAAAGAGGCTCAGGTTCGTCGACCGTTTTAGGTGTAGGCGGCGATGGAGGAGTTTCTGGTGCTGGAGGAGGATTTATTTCGGAGGTCTTTTCAGGGACAGGTTCCCCGTTCTTGGATAAGATTTTTATCTGGTTGCCGGTGACTCCTTTGAAGGTTGGTTCTTGGGCAACATCACTGGCTACATCAACTCCTTCTGTTACCATTAGTGGTGGTGTTGTTTTGTCAAATTTCTTTCGATATTTTTGGTCACAGAAATTGTCGTTCTACTTAAACGTTTTAGAGTTGTTTAATTTGATTAATGTCAGGGGAACAAAATTCATCAGTGCTGCTGAGTTTTACGACTTTCTTAATTCGGATAACGCTTCTGATTTTACAAAGAGAAACTACAGTCAATGGGTGCGGCGACACATCACCCAAAGGCCCGATAAAATGGCGATAGAGCTGACAGATTACATTCCAATCGAAAAAATTCCGTTAACCAGAAAGCAAGTAGGCAGGGGGTATCAGCGTCATGATTATTTGTTAAGCCTGGAGTTTGTTAAACAGCTTTGCCTGGACATCAAGAGTCCGAAATGCCGTGATGTGAAAGTGTGGGCAGTACGTTTGTGATGAACGACATTTAGCTTTTTTCTTACTAACAGTGGTCCTTCGTGGTTATAAACTTCTAACCACATTTTTATATGGGACAAATGTATTTAACTGCTATTCGCAGTTCTCCCTCTCCCGGTGATCGCTCCATACCAAAAGTTATCTCCCTTGATGGCAACTCGGTGGTAAAAACGATCAGCGTTACCGAAGGAGGAAAAGAGCGCACGATAGTGAAAACTTCCAAGGGGCGCTACCTGAAAAGCATCAAGGCTGCTGAAAAACTGGGTGAAGTTCTGCTTCAACAGGATTTCAACAACGCAGCTTCCTCTCCCTACAACACGGGATCAAAAACTTCCATCGCTGCTGCCGGTACGGCTGCGGCTGGTGCTGCTACCACCAATGCTTACCACGTTTCCATCACGGCTGCAACCGGAGGATCTGCCATTGGCGTGAGACTTCCTGCTGCAACAGATCGTGAGCTGACGGTGATCTTCAATAAGACGGCTGTTCCACTCAGTGTGTTCCCTGCCGCTTCTCACAGTTTGAATGGTTTAACTGCAGGCGTGGACACCATCCCTGCCGGAGCGTTCAAACATTATTATTCTCCAGCCGCAAGCTCATTTGTAACCTGTAAAGGACCGATGTACTAATGTCACTCCTTACTCTTATTATAACCTTGGTTGTTGTCGGTGTACTCCTGTACCTGATCAACAAGTATGCTCCGATGGATCAGAAGATTAAAAACATTCTGAATGTCGTAGTCATTGTCATTCTGGCGATCTGGCTACTGAAAGCTACCGGGTTATTGAGCTTCCTTGATGGAGTTAAGATCTAAAAAAGGAAAAATTTTTAGATGAAAGCCCTGAAAATCTCAGGGCTTTTTTCTTGCTTTGTCCATGCTACGGACGGACGTTCTGAATTTGCTGGCTCTACATCATAATTTCTACTCCTACCTGGAGATCGGTGTAGCAGATCCTTCCCTGAATTTCAACCACATCATCTGCCCTTTAAAGACTGGCATCGATCCTGATCCAAGGGTTGACGTGGATCTGCACATGACCAGCAACGAATTCTTTAATAGGAATTCTAAAAAGTTCGACCTGATCTTCATCGATGGATTGCATGAGGCTGAGCAAGTGAAAGTTGACATTTATAACAGCCTGAATTGCCTTAATGAAGGAGGGTTTATCGTCATGCACGATTGTAATCCTTCTAGCGAGATGATGCAGCTCGTTCCACGGGTGAGCACTGAGTGGACTGGTGATGTGTGGAAGGCCTTTGTGCATTACCGCCGGGAGCCGGATCTGCTTATGTATACCATCGATACCGATTATGGTGTTGGTGTGATCCAGCGAGGATTCCAGGACTCTCTTATCGTTGCTGAAGAAGAGCTGACCTATCAAAATTTTGTCAAGAATAAACGTCGATGGCTCAACCTGGTTCCTATTGAAGCCTTTACCTCTCTTTTAATGCTATGAAGATCCTTTATCATTCCCCCATCCCTGCGGATGCAACCAGTTTTTATCGTGGCTACGGGCCAATAAGACACCTGGCTGAGCACCATACCCTTGATGAGTTCGTTCCTATAAAGAATATAGCTGAGGTTGACTGGCATGTACTCTGTGATGCCGATGTGCTTTTCATGCAACGCCCATCGTGTCATCCTGAACTGAACATCATCCGGCTGGCCAAACGGTGTGGTGTTCCTGTCTGGATTGATTATGATGACAACTACCTTCATGTTCATGGTCCACGGGAGCATATTTATACCATCCAGCGCATCGAATGTGTGAGATCTGCGATGGATCTTGCTGACGCAATTTCAGTGTCCACCTTTGCGTTAAAACTCCTTCTTGAAAAAGAAGGATATGGAGAGAAGGTCCACCTTATTCCCAATGCAATGGATGAGACGCTGCTCAAATTCTCCAGCGAAAGACCAGAAGCAAAGCCCGTTATCTTCTGGCGAGGGGGTGATACCCATGATGAAAATTTTGATCCCTACATCAACAAGTTGTCCCTGCTCTATTACAACTTTCCTCATACAGAATGGGTGTTCCTTGGTGTTCCTCCTAAAAAATTCTTAAACCGAATTGATAATTCGCGGGTGAGGCTCTATGAGTGGACGGATCTTTTTTCGTATTTCAATTTACTGTACGAAATTAACCCGACACTCACCCTTGTTCCTTGGCACGATGATGAGTTCACCCGGTGCCGCTCTAATTCAAGTTGGATTGAATCGACGATGGCCGGAAGCGTGACAGTGTTCCCTTCCTGGTCATCGGAATTTGTTGTGGGGATGGTCCCTTATAAAGATGAAAATGATTTCTTCGCGGTCGTGCGCCAGGTATTAAATAATCCAGAAGATCAGGGGGCGTATTTAAAAAATTCACGCGACCGGGTGGAATCAGCTTTCCTTTTGAAAAAGGTGAACCCCCTTCGTTATAAACTCATCGAACAGCTCTTTAACCAGAGAAGACAACCTTTACCTGTGAATCTCCCGGTGAAAGGGCGGCTGACATTAAGTAAGCAGCTCAGCTTTTTGCATGAATATGGATATATCCAGGAAGAAGACAGCTACGTGGCGCACGTCCGGCAAACCGGTGATTATCTCTTGGGAAAGATCCTGCCCATCTCAGTGATGGAAATTGGCTGCAGCTCTGGTGCCCTGTTGGAATATTTTCTTGATAAGAAGGTGCCCCAGGTGATTGGTATTGAAACCAACTCTTTGCTTGCTGAATATTTCATGGAAAGAAATCCCTACTACCGCGAGGCGTTCCAGGTGATGGAAGATGACGATCCTCTCCCTGCGCTGGATGGCGTGTTTGATCTTGGAATTTCTATTGAAGCTTTCCAAAAAATTTCGATGGATCGACTTGAGCCAATGATGAAAATCCTTGCTGATCATTTCAAGTTCTTCTACTTCTCTTCTTCCCCTTACCACATCGGACAGGCGTTCGACGTTCCCCATAATAATATCAATATTCAACCTTCTGTTTTCTGGTTGAACTTGTTCAATAAACATGGGTGGGAGTTGATCGAAAACCCCATGAAAATTTCCAGGTGGGATTACCTGTTCAAAAGCACACGGGTGTAAAAAAGTAACTACCTTTGCCTCACTCAAAGTCACATCTTATTCGGCCAATGGGAACTTCTGTCACGGAGGTTCCCATTTTTTAATTACGCAGCTTTCTTCTTCTTGGGTGTGGTCTTGGGTTTATGTTTCCCTTTCTCTTTCTCAACGGCCAAACTTCCTTGCGTTTTATTAATGATGTCGACGTAGCGCATAACCGCTTCGTTCTCCTGTTGCGATAGAGTTATCCCTGCTTCCATTTTCTTTAAAATGATTTTTCCCACGATGTCCAGGGCTGCCAGCTCTTTCTTTAACGGTTGGGTAGCATATTCTTTTTCAATCTCAGCCTTGTACAAGGCCTGGTCAGCTTCCAGTTTAGCCGCCGCCGTGGCTTGCGCACTCTCCATGTTCTTTTGTTCTTCCATCGCATATTGCTCTTGTTGAGCCTGGGCATCCTCTTCCTGTTTTTGTTTCCGCTTGAGAGCAAGAAGCCAGTATGCCCTCATCATGTTTTCTTCGTTTTCGATCAGGTAAGCATCTTCCAGTTTAAGTTCCTGGTTCTGGATGGATAGCTCGATGTATTTCTGCAGCCGTTGTTTCACCTCAGTGGTAGGACCATCTTCGATGGTGATTCCAAATTCACGATAGGTGAGATCGTTGTTGGCCCGGAAGAAATCACCAGAGCTTTGGCCTAATGCTTCTCCCTTTGCCGTGGTTTTGATCAGCTCCGCATCGGGCACCAGTAAGGCAATGGCCTGCATGGTTCGTTCGTACAGGTTGGAGTAGGCGTGATATACTGTGCCCAGCGCTGTGTTGGTATTTTGTTCCATCATCTCAGCAACCGCCTTCCCTAGTTTTGGATTTGGTGTGGAAGAATCCGTGGCTTCATTCAGACCAAACACCGTCCTGAGCAAGTCAATGTGCTGCATGATAATTTCAAGGTGTTGGAACGCAGCTTCATTAAGTCCTCCCTTCAACTCCTGGATGGGATCAAACGGATATGAACGGCCTGCGGCATCTTCTCCTTTGTACACCATGTTGCCGGTCTCCGCATACATCTGAAGCAGATCCATCTCATCCAGTTCGATGGCTGACTTACCTCCAACTTTCAGGGTTGTTAATGCTCTCTTGTTGATCTTGAGGCCTGAAGGGCGAGACTTGGCGACCTGGTGCTGGTGTTGCAGCCAGTTGATCTGGATCTGGTCAGCCAGGGGTTCAGCTCTGCGTATGAAGGAGTCAAAGAAGGTGTAGAAATTGTAGTTGGATTTACACTCACCAATGCGATTAAGGGAGCGTTGCATGTTGGAGAGTCTTCCCCAATCATAAACAAAGTCGGTGCCCACAATCCATTTTGCTCCATAAAGATTTTGTACAGCTTCCCGAAGCACTTCACGGGAAGATCCTTTCTCGGTGTGAAACTGCATGTACTGTTTATCGGTCACGCCCACATGCTTGCGTCCCTGTTCATCGGTCCACTGGACACGATTGAGCCAGTATGGATCTTTCTGTTTGGTGATGTTCAGGTTGCCACGGTTGGAAAATTCTTTCACATAAGCATAATCATCACTGGAGATCCATTCAGCGTCCATGACGATGAGTTTTTCATGATCATACGGGTAGCGGTAATTGGAGCGATAATACGCTTCATTACCCGCGATGGTATAGTAACGGCCAGAGGCCTGGGAGGCCATCTGCGCGAATTGCTCTTCTGTGAATGTGCCTGGAGGAACTGCTGCCCGAAGATCCTGGACGGTCATGGGAACAAATTCAGCCACACGGGTGAGATCCGAAAAATCAGGCTTGGTAATGTCATTGGTGATCACCGCTTCAGGGACAACTCTTCTCACCCGTAAGTTACCCGACACATCGATGTATACTTTTGTTCCTCCCACTCCACAATCGATAAGATCCTGTACAATCTGATCCCACATTTCCTTGCAGTTGTTCAAGCCTACCACGTTGTTGATCTGGTCGTACAGCTCGGTGATATACCGGGCCTTGGGATACATCATCATGTGAAGCTCTACCTCCTGCACAGTCCGTGGCATAGGAGCGCCTGGAGGAAGTGGGCTTTCCGTGGACACACCAAATTGCTCTTCTTCCTGTTGCATCAGGGGCAAGTTGATCAGGTAGGTAAGGATCTGGTTTTTCCTCATCCGCTCTTCATTCTGACTTACCTCATCGATGGCTTTGATGAGAAGATTTTTCTGTTGCCCCAGGGTTTTGTTCTTGATCACCGCGATCAGGGTAGGAAGGATCGAGAGGATGTTCCAGTCCAGGTTTCTCCAGGAGGGATCATTCTTGCCCTGGTTCTTACGATTGGTGAGCATTCGCTTGTACTGATCGATGGGCTGTTTGCCTTGCGAGTAGAGGCGATATTTTGCATAGTCGCTATTCATGTAGCGCATGATGCGTCCTCCACCCAGGGAGTATTCACCATTGAAGGCTTTACAAAAAGCCAGACACCATTCTTTTCCTTTGTCGGCGGGGGAGATCTGGTGGGAAGGGTAACCTCGGAAATCAAATTTGAGCGGCTTCATTTTGGTAAAGGGTTTTAATTGTTGCTCTTCCATCCATCGGAAGAATACATTGGCATTAAAAATTCATGTTCAAGCCTGCTATCATCTTCATCTTCTTCATCGCGTTTGCGATTAGCGCCGATGAGGGTGTAGCCTGCCGAGACAATGGCATCAAAAAATTGTGTATCGTTAGGATCAAACTGTAATCCCTGTTCAAGCATTTCAGCAAACTTGCAGCGCATACCGTGACGGTAGAAGAAGGTATTAAGGCCAGAAGTGTAGTGATCAATCACTTCGTTGTTGGAGCGGAGTGGACGGTCAAGGTCTCCAATGCCGGTGATGAGGGCATTGTCAACAAAGTCTCTCCTGAACATAATGAAGGCTCCATAGCCACGGTTATCAAAATGTTGCCGGAGTGCCTGCACGTTATCTTCAGCGTTGATAGAGCATCCCCAGTAGCGGACCATTTTGATCATGTCCTCGCCATACATTTCAAAAGTCTGTGGACGGAACAGGTATTGCACGACGAAGTTGTAAGAGTCCCATTCTTCCATAGGGCGGCCAGCGTCAACGTTAGGATCATATTTTCGGAAGATGTGTGCAGCACCATTGGAGAGGCGCTTATCCAGTCCTTTGGCTTTGTAGGCTATCGGGTCAGCCCCGGCAGCAAATAGCCTGTCGTTACGAGGGTAGAAAAGTTTTTTATCTTCATTCCACTCCCAGCCGACATTGTTGATGATCTTCTTGTTGTTTTCATAATCACCTCCTTCTTCATCGGGCATCCAGGCCACCTGGAAGCGTCCTGAGATGTCATCACGAACAAAAATCACATCACCATCGACTTCTTCTTTCCATTGGTAGTTGCCCCTGATCCAGGGCATTCGCGGCATGGCCTGGAGCTGCTGCAGGCGTGTGGTGAGGATCTGAGAATTAAACTGGCAACGGAAGGTTGCGACCATCTTAGCCTCGAACCATGTCCAGGGATATTTTCGGATCTCCTCGATGCGATCCTGTTCGGTGATCTTGGAAGCTCTTTCTTTAGAGAGCATGGTTTTGGCCCCTTCCTTGATCTGCTTTCCGTTATCATCAAGGACGATTTCCCCTGGCAGAGGATCTTCCACCACACTTCTTCCATATTCATCGAACACCACTCCTTCATAGGCGGGGATGAACATGGATACCAGCTCGGTTGCGGTTTTGCCGTTGCTGTTGATCTCCATTAAGGATGGGACGCTGGATTCAAACAGCTTGATAAATTCTTCTCCTCCCTTATCAAGATCTTCTACCGTGGAAGGAACAAAGAGGAGACCGATCTTTTGGCGCAATTCATTGGAGGTACAAGGGACGTATTTCATCACCGTGGAATAGACATCGACCTTGGACCATTTTCCGGGCTCATCCAGCCATATCCGGTGCGCTTTCTTTCCGTCGATGGAAGTGTCGGATGAGTTTACACAGGTGATGCGACCTCCCAGGTATTTATCTTCATCATCATCATCTTCGAAGATGCTTTCCTTCCCACGGCGGGGAGGTTTGGTGAAGATGAGTTGTGACTTGATGGAAGCCATGTGATCGTAGCGAGGCCGGAAGAATTCCACCATCCTACGGAAGGGCTGCATGAGATGGATGTCGAAAAATTCCAGCGCTTTTTTCCCGGCCTGCCCCTGCATGGCACCATAGCCAAAGTCCATGCGTGAGGGAAGATCCAGGCACCAGCACCCGGCTACGGAAGTTTTCCCGTGCCGCCGGTGAGTGGAAAGAACAATACCACGAGCCAGGGGATGATCTTCAGCCCACTGAAGGGCCAGCAATGATTTAAGATATACGAGGCGAAACTTAGGGTGCCCAAAGTCAGGGAGCCACCAGGCAAAGTAGAGATAGGCTGTTGGAGGGATGTAGATGTATTGGGAAGGTTTTCCGTTTCGATTTCCGATGGCTTGCCAGCATCCATTGATCCTTCGGGTCCACTCTTGCGCCCTGAAGCGTTCTGCTTCAGGATGAACCCAGTTCTTGATGAATGTTTGCTGCGCTCCTTCTTCCTTCTTCCATTGTTTCCACTCCTTTGGTAGTTTGGGGCGCTGCCACTTCTGCTCCTCTACTGGGAGATCCTCTCCCAGGATCTCGCATTTGATCAGGTTGAACGATGGCTTGCCGGTCTCTGGATCTGGAATTCTGTCAATGGTATAGCCTACCGGTGGAAGATAAATTTTAATTACTTCCTTGGTCTTTGGTCCCTCAAATTCAATAAGATAAGTGCTCCCTCCAGGGATGGGTTCGTGTAGGCCGTATTGTGGAGAAACTGACATTTCTTATCTTTGGGATAAGAGTTTCTGCACAATTCTTTGCCGTAGCGACTCTTAGCTAGTTATCTGGTTTTGAACAACCCCGTAATCAGGACGTTTTACGGGGTTTTGTCATTTTATCCGGGAGGCAGCGCTAAACGATTCAGGTGTGATGAACCTGGCTTTGTAAGCGATGTCTTTAATTTCATCATGATCTCCCCAAATTTTTTTATCCAGCTCATCGAGGATCTCACGGATGCGCTGGCAGTCTTCACGCAGTTTTGATTTCAGATTCAGTGCTTCAATGGACGCTTTGGTTTGTGTAGCTACTTCATCGGTTCTTTTCTTCTTGCGGGTGCCTTCAATCTTCTCCCAACGGGCAGACGTGTATTCATCCAGCTCTTTATGTAGTGTCTGCCACTCGCGGTAGTCGCGGTCGTGGTATACTTCGGTGAATAGGGTTTGAATGCAATCCAGGATGTCCTTGGAAGAGGCATGGTATACACTATCCAGAAACGGTATGTCGGCAATTCTAGCAAGACCACTGAGCTTACCAGCTTCCTGGCGACGATCTTCAAGTCGCACAAAGTCGCGGTTAAGATCAGTGTTAGGGTCATATAAGTAGATGAGGTATTTAAAAGTTGAGAGATGGTGGGTGGTGGACAGAAGGTGTTTGAAGGATTTGTAGCGCCTGCTCATGTCGGTGAGGATCTCGACCACTTTCTCATCGGGTTGATTGTGGATTTTTATCTTCAGGTATTGGTACTTGTGGTCGTTCATTCTACTGCCAGGATTGCTCCGGGTTTTATAATGACTAATTTTTTTTCTTCCAGCTCGATCTCAATACCCATGTGTTTATCGTAGGCCACAGTGTCTCCAAGGTCAACTTCATGTACGGCTGGTCCCTTGGCGATCACTTTTCCGTTGAAGAAGTTTTTCATTTTTCGAGAGAGTTTGGGAGGGATAAGCAGAGAAGAAACGGGGCGATCTATGGGATCAAGAAAAATATAATTGGCTTTTGGTCGAAGTGACATTGTGGATTACAATTTCTTTGCTTTAAATTTATCTAAAATAATTAGGTTTTTATTATGCCATCAGTATCAGTTCTAAAAAAAGGAGGCGGGGGAAAATTCCTTGGCTTCAAAAAGAAAATGCCCAACGCTCAGATTGGCGCAGTGACCACTACTGCTAAGCCAGGCACTACGGTGACCAAGTTCACGGAGGCCTACAAGCCTAAGCCTCAGATTACCGGTGTGAAGATGACGCAGAAGTCGCAAGGAGGGCCATCAAAGCCTACCACTTCTGTTGATCTTGGCTTCAAGCGAGGCCCGGTGAAAACGACCTACACGAAAGCGAGAGCCTTCACGGGTCACAAGGCGTATGGCAAGGATAATCCGAATGCTCCTGAAAAGCCGGAGGTTGTGCAAGCGCAGAACAGGCGACAGGATTTTGCTTATGATAAAAAAGGACTGAAGTATCGTGCAGGCTACACGACACAGACCAAGGAGCCGGATAAGTTTACCACCAAGATTGATGTGAAGCCCAACATCCAGAAGAGAGATGTTAAGGTCTCCTACATGAGTAAGCCAACGGCGTTGAGTGGAGGGAAGCTTAAAGCCCGTGCCCTCACTAAAGGAGGCTCAAAGGGTGAGCACCCAGCCACCAAACATGGTGTTGGAAGCTCCAGGGGAAGCAAGGCGAAATTCAAGCAAACCAAAATCAAAGTTCACAAGAAGGGCTACTAATAGGTTCGGATTACAGCATAGTAGCCACCATCGTACTTAACGTTATTGGGATCTCTGAGATCCAGGCGGTCATAACGGTATACCCCAATGCATGCACGTCTGGCCCAAAAACTCATCAATGCTTTTTTGTGAGGTTTCGAGTCCATGAAGGCACCAATAACTCCATCCGGGCCTGTAGTGATGGTGATTGTTTCTGCGCGATAATCTCCCACTCTGTGCTTAAAACTCTTGGTTAGTCCCTTGGCCACCTCGTTGCAACGTGGCTGCTTCTTGGTTTCATATTTAAGGGGCAAACGCAGGCGCAAGAGACGCTCACGATTAAGCTGCTTAAGGATTTTCACTCTCTCTGAATGAGGCACGTACATACCTTGTTCAGCCATCCCTCCACTCGTGTGGGCTTTAGCATAAAGAGAATCAATTCTACTCATTTGAGCTTGCGCTGACAATGTTACACATACAAGCGCGAGGATTAAAGTCAGTTTATTCATTGCTTTTAACGTTTTATTAACTGTTCTACGTGGAACACAACAAAGATACAAACTGTTTGCAAAACGCTTGCAATAAAAAGGTAAAATTATTTCACTTTTATGTCAGCCAGGAGTTCTCCCAGGATCATATCCTGGGAGATGACGATGTACTTTTTGCCTTCAATGTGCTGAAAAAACACTTTTTCCTGCTTGCGGAAAACCACTCGCATCCCTTCATAGAGATCACAGGTTTCTCCCTTCAGGGGTTTGCCGATGTGGGCGATGATGCCTCGCTGGTTGTCCACATCGGGGGAGACTTTCTTTTGAATCCATTGTGATTTTGGCCGCTCAACCTTACGACCAAGGGTTTGATTTAATGGAAAATAGGTAGGCACCAGGATGTCGTTCCAATCTTCATAGATAGGTTCCAGGAGCACCCATCCTCCGATCATTTGGATTTTTCCGAAATGCACCCGGCAGAAGATGTTTTCATAGGGCACCTGGTAGATGTACTTTGCTGGTTTGCCTTTCTCATTGAGAAGGGCACCCATGTAGTTTTTTGCATTATTGAGAGTGCGGGGTTTGAAGTAGATCCGGTCGCCCACTTCTACATCGGGGGAGATGTCGCTCACATATTTGTATTTGTACACTCCACCGATGGCATACAGATCTGTGGAAGGATATTCGCTGGCATCGCGGGGGATGTTAACAGGCCCATACCCAGGCATCCCGATGGGCACTTGGGCGATGGGCGCTGATCCCATTGCGAAGGGGAGCTGGTAGGCCTCCGCAAAGTTCATAGCGTAACGCATAGGGTGGTACGCAATATCAATGATGATCTCTTTGCCGTCGATGCCTTTGCGGCCCGTATCGGCTTTGTATACAGCGTCCGTAACGACGAGTACGGCACCTTGGCCGGAGCGAGAATACATTTTTTTAATTCAGGGTTATCTCAAGTTCAACTTCTGGAATTGCTCTACAGAGGTAGTGTTTCCCGGCTATGCGAATATGCCGTACATATTCGTTATGACAGACGATCACCTTGCGTCCACGTAAGGCTTTTTCCCGTGCGAGGGTCAGCCCTTTTTTGCCACAAATTTGGCAGTGACGATGTAATAGTGTTGCCATTGTGTTGTAAATACATAATCATAAAAATCGAAAAATTTTCGATAAATTACAACACGATGGTGATTAAAAAGAAAAAGCGCTGCAAACCAGGAGATCATCTTTATATGATCCAGCCCAGGGAGAAAGCAAAGAACGGAGTTCCTCAGTGGATTTGTTCCAAATGCGGGGATGTGGTGTATTCGAACTAATTATTCTCAGCTTTTTTGCTTAGTTCTTTTTCGATGGTGTATTCCACAAACTTGCCCAGGTGTTGAAGGCGTTTGGCCAGGTAAAGAACTTTAGGCACCTCGTTTTTCTGAAAAGCAAAGTTGACCAGCCCTTGCGCCAGGGTCTTTCCTCCCTCATTGAGGCATGAGCTGAGCAGGAATTTGTCCTCCCCTTTTTCGGGGATAAAAATCATGAAAATATATTCGTTTTCTTTCCTTTGCAGCTCGGCTAAATCAAATAGTTCGTCTTCGCGTTTCATGGATTATCATCGTTTAAAATATGATCAGCCAGCTCCAAAATAGCCTTCGCTACATCCTGCCGGTTGGCATTGGCCACGTAGTTGGTTCTTCCCTCTCCTTCACTGGAGAAAGTGACTAAACAAAATAAGGTTCCGGGGGCTTGCTGTTGGATGATCTTTGCCAGCTCGGTCATTTTTTCCGCAGAAATATCAGAGGGTTTTGCCATAGCTATTTTTGTCTTTTCATAAATGTAGCAAGCGGAGTGAAAAAATATGTATTTATTTTGTCTTTTTTATAAAAAACTTCTATAGCTTAACACCATGAGAGACGGCTTGTACCAGGTCACCACCCCTTTTCTTTGTGCTGGGTTTATAGTGAGGGATGGAAAGGTCACCGTGTGCGCACCCATCCTTAAAAAGAAGATCAATTACTGGAAACATCTCGCAAAAAAAATAGATTAACAATGGCTACGACAAAAGACCTTGCTACCCTCCTTGCTCAACGTGATCCCGTAAAATATATGGAGATTATTACCCGTGCCGCTAACAATGGTTACCATGATCACAAGTTTGATAAAGTTCCCCTTCACCCTGAATACGGAGAGTGTCTGTGCCCCAAAGTTCAGCTTGTAAAAGATCTCAGTCAGTTCCCTGAGTTAAGGGATATTGCTGAGGATGTCATGAATGGTATTTATGATGAACAGGCCGACGAGCAGGATGTCCAGGAAATGAGGGGATGGCTCATTGAGGACGGCGCTGGAGACGCTCTTTTTGATGAACTTAATCTTGACAGGCCAACACCGGCTGAGCGGAAACTAAAACGGGCTATAAACAACTAGCCTATGAGTATTGAATCGCGTTACTTCGCCCAGGCCAGGGATTTTTTTAAATACTACATCGGAAGTTGTTGGGTGGAGATCTCCGAGGTGACCCGGCAAATGAGGGCCGCCGGGTATAATAACGGGAGGTTTGTGCTGGACGGATTTATTCTTCATCATTTCATTCACAAGGGGTGCTGGATAAAGATGTATCTACGCAGGCCTGAGAGCATCACCAGGGAAGAGCTGACCGAGCTTATACCCTTGATCAAGTCATCGCGCCGTGGGGAGGGACTCTTCCCTAATATGGTAGTGAACGGACAGGTGATCAATGCTTTCATTAATAAGGAAGACCCGGTGATCCTTCACTTCTTTATCAGCCGTGGCTTTGATGTGTTCGGGCTGATTGAGAATGGGCATGCTCATGACCTGGAGCATGAGCCGTTTTTGAAGGAAGTACGGGAGCGATGGTTTGAGTTACCCGATAATTTTAGAACATAGTTATGTCAAAAGAGTTACAAGGAACCCTTGCTCACATTGCTTTTATTGCTGGGCAATTAACGGGCGCAGCGTACAAATGTGCCTCCACGGAGGAGCAAAAAAAAGAAGTCTTAAAGAGCATGCATCTCTTTACAGAACACATTGCCCGTGCGCTCAAACAATTAGGGGGGCTGCAGGACTATGGTGAAATTTTAATCGACTTTCTTGAATTCGTCTCCACAAATTATATGCATCACAATGATTGCTACTTCATCCGTTTAGAGCATGAGCCTGACGGCGCTACATTCATCCGGCATGACAAAGGGCAAGTGGTTACTGAGTTTCTAAAATCAAAGTTTCCACCAAAACCAGATTCTTCCGATGCCCACTAAGCTAACGTTTACCCTGCATGGCATAGCTGATACCAGGGAAGTTTTTCTCAATGGCGAACCGCTCATGCCTGGGCGATCCATTAAGGTGATGAATCATTCCCCGGATGGATTCAACTGGGGGTATGGTGGAAGTGGTCCTGCCCAGCTTGCCCTGGCGATCATGCTGGAGCTGGTGGGGCACGGCAATGGTTACCAGGACTTCAAGTGGAGCGTGATTTCTTATCTTCCACAGAACAAAGATTTCTCTAAATCGATTACCTATACTTTTCCAGACGCAGATCCCGATGGCCGATTCCAAGAAAGACATTAATCC
>PNRO01000002.1_pt2 | contig 84576 bp, 84 predicted proteins | sample 7248581 | NCBI WGS metagenome assembly PNRO01 (sample SAMN08278401, study PRJNA427962) | Gut metagenome, whole genome shotgun sequencing project. | isolation source: gut content | host: Eisenia fetida | place: India:Sub Himalayan Terai region of Darjeeling | collected 2013-11-18 | reverse complement strand
TTTAAACAGTTCAACAATTAAAGATCTTTTTAGTAAGTAAGTTTTTTGAATAAATCCCAAACTACAATTCCGGTACTCACGGCAATGTTCAGGGAATGTTTGGTTCCTAATTGCGGAATTTCAATCGAACCATTACAGGTTTCTACTGCTTTTTGTGAAACACCATACACTTCGTTTCCAAAAACCAAAGCATATTTTTTGTTTTTATCAATTTCTACATTTTGAAGAAAAACAGAACTTTCTACCTGCTCAATTGCATAAACGGTAATATTGTCTTTTTTTAGATTTTCAATAACCGCAACAACATCTTCCTGATGCTCCCATTCAACAGTTTCGGTAGCTCCTAAAGCCGTTTTGTGAATTTCTTTGTTTGGAGGAGTTGCTGTGATTCCGCACAAATATATTTTTTCAATCAAAAAAGCATCCGCAGTTCTAAAAACAGAACCAATATTGTTCAGACTTCTAATGTCGTCAAGGATTATAATTAGTGGAGTTTTCTCAGCTTCTTTAAAATCAGAAATTGATTTTCTTTCTAATTCGCTGTTTTCTAATTTTCGCATTTTGAATTTATTATTTATGAAAAAAGCTTCCTTGAAGGGAAGCTTTTTATTTTGTTGCTTTTTTGAAATTAGCTTTTTGGAACCGCAGGAGTTGCAGCCGGAGTTGGGTCTGGCAATACATTTCCTTTAATAGTTAATAATTTGCTTCCTTCAGCTGTGTTTAGTGTCAAAGTAACTGTTTTAGTAAACGGACCTACTCTGTCAGTAGCATATTTTACTCCAATCACTCCTTTTTCACCAGGCATAATTGGTTTTTCAGGTTTAGTAGGTACTGTACATCCACAAGAACCTTGAGCGTTTGAAATAATCAAAGGTTGGTTTCCTGTATTAGTGAAAACAAATTCACGTTTTCCGTCAGCATTGTGAGGAATAGTTCCATAATCGATTACTTCGCTTTCAAATTGAATTGCAGCTCCCTCAATTTTTGGAGTTTCTACTTTTTTAGTAGTTTCTACTTTAGTAGTGGTAGCTTTTTTAGTTTTCTTTTTTCCAGATTCTTGTGCAAAAGATTCAGAGAAACTGAAAAGAGCGATTGCTGAAAGCAATAATATACCTTTTTTCATTTTTAGTTTAAGTTAATTGATTTATCTCGCCAAATTTAGAAAAAAACTGTAATCAAAAAATCTTTTTTAACTTAAAAATAAATTAAAATTTATCTTCAATATGTCAAGGATAAAATTTTTAATTTCGCCGTTCAGTATTTAATATTCAATTTAAAATCCGAAAACCTTGGCAACTAAAGAGAAACAAGTAAAAGAAACTCCGTTAATGAAGCAGTACAACGAAATCAAAAGGAAATATCCTGATGCTTGTTTGTTGTTTAGAGTTGGTGATTTTTATGAAACTTTTGGGGAAGACGCCATTCGGGCATCTAAGATTCTTGGAATAACGCTTACAAAACGTGGAGCGGGTTCTGAGACCGAAACTGCCTTGGCGGGATTTCCACATCATTCTGTAAATACTTATTTGCCAAAATTAGTAAAAGCCGGACTCCGTGTTGCTATTTGCGATCAGCTTGAAGATCCGAAAATGACTAAAACTATTGTGAAACGAGGTGTGACCGAATTGGTGACTCCGGGGGTTTCTATGAACGATGAGGTCTTGCAGTCTAAGTCGAATAATTTTCTGGCCTCTGTTTATTTTGGGAAAAAGAATCTTGGAGTCGCTTTTTTGGATGTTTCAACAGGAGAGTTTCTTACTGCTCAGGGAAATGAGGAGTATATAGATAAGTTATTGCAGAATTTTAGTCCAAGCGAGGTTTTGGTGCCTAAAAATGATAAGAGCAGATTTAAGGATGTTTTTGGTGAAGATTTTCATGCCTTCTATCTGGAAGATTGGGTGTATAAAGAAGATTATGCTTTTGAGACACTGATGAATCATTTTAAAACCAATTCCTTAAAAGGTTTTGGTGTAGAGGAATTGCCTGAAGGAATTATTGCTTCGGGAGCGGCTTTGTATTACTTGTCAGAAACGCAACATAATAAGGTACAACACATTTCTTCCATTCAACGCATAGCCGAAGATGCTTACGTGTGGATGGATCGTTTTACGATTCGAAATCTGGAATTGTACCACAGTTATAATCCTAACGCGGTTACTCTTTTGGATGTAATTGACAGAACATTGTCGCCTATGGGTGGGCGTTTGCTGAAACGTTGGTTGGCTTTGCCGTTGAAGGATATCGATAAGATTCAGCAACGTCACGAAGTTGTTTCTTATTTGAAAGGCAATCAGAAAGTGCTTAACGGTATGCAATATCAAATCAAGCAAATTTCCGATTTGGAGCGTTTAATTTCGAAAATTGCTGCAGGAAAAGTATCTCCTCGCGAAGTGGTTTATTTGAAAGATTCTCTTGATGCGATTGTGCCTATAAAAGCAATGGCTCTGAAGAGTGAAAATGAAGCTGTGAAAATCATCGGAGATAGATTACATGACTGCGAATTGCTTCGTGAAAAAATCGGAACAATGTTGAATTCTGATGCTCCTGTGGCTATCAATAAAGGAAACGCTATCGCTACAGGAGTTAATTCGGAATTGGATGATTTGAGAACGATTTCTGTCTCGGGTAAAGATTTCCTTGCCGGAATTGAAAAGAGAGAATCAGAAAGAACAGGGATTTCATCTTTGAAGATTTCTTTCAACAATGTTTTCGGCTATTACATAGAGGTAAGAAATACGCATAAAGATAAGGTTCCGGAGGAGTGGATTCGCAAGCAGACATTGGTCAATGCTGAGCGTTACATTACTGAAGAACTAAAAGAATACGAATCTAAAATTTTAGGTGCCGAGGAAAAGATTCACAAACTAGAGGTGGAGTTGTTTGAGCAGTTGGTAAATTGGATTGCGACTTATATCAAGTCAGTACAGTTGAATGCTAATTTAGTAGCTCAATTGGATTGTTTGACTTCATTTGCTCAGTTGGCTATTGAGAACAATTACGTTTGTCCGGAATTGGACGAGACTTTTGAATTCGAAATTAAGAATGGAAGGCATCCGGTTATTGAAAAACAATTGTCTGTCGGCGTGCCTTATATTGCCAATGATGTTTTCTTGGATAGAGAAACGCAACAGATCATAATGATTACGGGGCCCAATATGTCCGGTAAGTCTGCTATTTTGCGACAAACAGCGCTTATCGTGCTTTTGGCTCAGATGGGAAGTTTTGTGCCTGCTGACAGTGTGAGGATGGGGATTGTGGATAAGATTTTTACCAGAGTAGGGGCATCTGATAATATTTCGATGGGTGAATCTACTTTTATGGTTGAGATGAACGAGACTGCTTCTATTTTGAATAATATTTCGGACAGGAGTTTGGTTCTTTTGGATGAAATCGGTAGAGGAACCAGTACTTATGACGGTATCTCCATTGCCTGGGCAATTGCTGAATATTTGCATGAACATCCGGCTAAGCCGAAAACCTTGTTTGCAACCCATTACCATGAATTAAATGAAATGACTGAGTTGTTGCCAAGGATTCAGAATTTCAATGTCTCGGTGAAGGAATTAAAAGATACCGTGCTATTTATTCGGAAATTAGTAAAAGGCGGAAGTGCGCATAGTTTTGGTATTCATGTGGCAAAAATGGCAGGGATGCCTCAAACAGTTATTCAAAAGGCTCAGAAGTTGCTGAAAAAACTGGAAAAAGACCACAGTAGCGAAGTGCTTAACGGAGTTAAAGCTGAAAAAGAAGAAATGCAAATGAGTTTCTTTAACCTTGATGATCCTTTGTTGGAAGAAATAAAAGAAGAGATTCTGAATTTGGATATTAATACTTTGACCCCGGTTGAGGCGTTGATGAAGCTGAATGAGATAAAAAGAATGTTGGTAAAAAAATAATTTCATTTTTAAATTATACATTTTCAATAGTTTAGTTTTTTAAGAAGAAAAAATAAATAAAAAGACTTGTATAATTGAATTTATGTGCTAAATTTGCACTCGCAATACGGAACAAGTGTTGTAGTTCTTTTTAAGATGAAACGCGAAAATAGCTCAGTTGGTAGAGCGCGACCTTGCCAAGGTCGAGGTCGCGGGTTCGAGCCCCGTTTTTCGCTCAAAACCATATAATGCTCGGATGGTGAAATTGGTAGACACGCTGGACTTAAAATCCAGTGAACAGCAATGTTCGTGCGGGTTCAAGTCCCGCTCTGAGTACAAGAAAAGCCTCAAACTATGTTTGAGGCTTTTTTGTTTTAATCACTTTTGTAATTCATTATAATTTTATGGGCGCTTTTGTTATTAGTAAAAGATTTAATGATGAGTATAAATTTGTTTTTACTTCCAGAAAAGGTAAGGTGATTTTTACTAGCGGAAGTTATGAGCTTAAATTTGAATGTGAGGCGGAAATTGAGCGTTTTAAGCTTCAGGTTGAAAATGCTGCTTATGTAAAGCAAAGATTTTCTGATGGTAGGTATTATTTTAAGCTGATGTTGGATGGTGTTTTTTTTGCCAGAAGCAGAAAGTATTCGACAGAATTGAGATTACAGAAGGGGATTGATGAAATTAAGCGTGATGCTGTGAGATCGGAGATTCTTGATTTTTCAGCAAATGAAGATGTTTTTGTTGACTGGGAAGATTAATCCTGGAGAAGGGGGTGGGGGTTTGGGTTTTTGAAGTTTTTGGGTATAAAAAAAGCCGTTACAATGTAACGGCTAATTTTTTTAACTATTTTTAATTAGTTAGCTGGAGACACAGCCTCTACTTCAGTAGCAGTTGCAGCTTCAACAGCAGTTGCAGTAGTGTCTTCTACTGGAGCAGCCATTTCTTCTGTAGTTTCAGTTGCTTCAGTAGCAGCTTTATCTTTACAAGATACTACAGTTAGAGTTGCGATTACAGCTAGGCTTAAAAATACTTTTTTCATCTTACTTAAATTATAAAAGGTTAATTATTAATTCGAGGCAAAGATATAAATTTTTTGATATGGAAAATTATTTTTTAATTTTTTTTCAAAAAAATAATCCTTTGCAACGCTTTTTTATTTACAACAACTGTGCCGGAATTTTGCAATACGTGAAAAACTTAAAATATTTTTTAAAAATGCTCAAAACCCCTTTGTCTGTTGATGTTTTTACTTTTTGTTTTTTGGATGAACCAGCTTTAATTCTTCAATAAGGTTCGTTGCACCGGCATATTTATCGATAATAAACAAAATATATCGCATATCGGACATGATATTTCTGCAAATTGAAGGGTCATAATAAATGTCGCTCATGGTTCCTTCCCAGGCTCGGTCAAAGTTTAATCCGATAAGATTTCCTTTTGCATCGATCGCCGGACTTCCTGAATTTCCTCCGGTGGTATGGTTGGTTCCTATGAAGCAAACTGGCATTCTTCCGTTTTCGCCATATTGACCGAAATCTTTCTTATTGTATAAATCAATCAACTTAGCCGGAACATCAAATTCGTAATCTCCCGGAATATATTTTTCCATTACGCCTTCCATATATGTTTTTGGAGCATAATAAACACCATCTTTTGGGTTGTAGCCTTTTACTTTTCCGTAAGTAACTCTTAGCGTACTGTTAGCATCCGGGAAAATACGGCCGTCTTTGTTCAATTCCAGAATTGCTTTCATGTAGGTGCGCTGCAAAGCGGTAATTCTCAAATTGATTTCATCGTATTTAGGAGCTACTTCCCTGATGTATTTATCAGTTATTTCTTTAAGTAGCTGGTAAGCTTTATCATTGTTGATATTGGCAATAACTGTTTTAGAATCTCCATTCAATAATTCTTTCAATCCATTATAGCTTACTAATTTTGATTGTCCGTACACAGTAGAAGTCAGTTTTTTAACATCAACATTTGTTAAAGAAGCCGGTACAAACTGTTTCGGAACTTTGCTAGAGTACAAATCGATTAATTGTTCGAAAACTTTTTCGTCAACTGTAGGGTTAAAATCTTTATAGAAACCGCTCAAACCATTAATCAGATTGTTTTTTCTGTCATTGAATGCCTGTTCACCTTTAGAATTATACACTTGTTCCAATTGGTATAATTTAAAAGACACATTCAATAATTCAGTATTAACTGAAACTACTTCAGAGAAATAATCTCTTGCTAAAGCATAAGGAGCAATTTCTGTATAATTCTTTTCGAAATCACTCAACAAGTTACCATACTCGGCTTGTTTTCCTGCTTTGATTATTTTTTGCAGAAATTCTTTTTCTTCTTTTTTCTTAGCATCAACAGCATTGACTTTTTTTAATCCAAGCGATTCTCCCATCCATTTTTTCCAATAGTTGGCTGTTCTTGCATATTTTGCAGCATATTGAATGTTGATTGTCTTGTCGTTTCTCATAAATTCATCAGTCACTTTCAAGGCTTTGTCGCGGATTTCAATTTTTGCAGGATTCAATTCGTTAACGATTTGTGCAATTGCAACTGCCGGAAGATATTCTTTGGTTTGTCCCGGGTAACCGAAAACCATAGTGAAATCACCTTCTTCTACGCCGTCAAGGGAAATTGGCAGGAAGTGTTTTGGTGTATAAGGAACATTCTCTTTTGAATAAGCCGCAGGTCTGTTATTTTTGTCGGCATAAATTCTGAAAATAGAAAAATCGGAACCATGACGAGGCCAAACCCAGTTGTCGGTATCCGAACCAAATTTTCCGATTGATGAAGGTGGAGCTCCCACCAAACGAACGTCTTTGTAGGTTTCGGTTACAAATAAAAGGTATTGATTACCTTCATAAAAAGTACGGATTTTGTTTTCCTGCCAGCTTTCTTTAGGTAATGAATTGTTCAGGAAAGCAATGTTTTCCTGAATTTTCTTTTGCTTTTCAATTTCAGATGGCAAAGCATCAACACCGTTTAGAACTTTTGTGGTAATATCTTCAATCTTTACGATAAAAGTCACAACCAAATTTTCATTCGGCAATTCGTCTTCCATTTTATAAGCCCAAAATCCGTCAGTCAAATAATCGTGTTCTACTGTAGAATGTTGCTGGATTTGTCCGTAGCCACAGTGGTGGTTAGTCAAAAGCAATCCTTTTGGAGAAATCACTTCCGAAGTGCAGCCACCATTGAAATGCGGAACGGCATCCTTCAAACTCGATTTGTTGACATCATAAATGTCTTTGGCCGACATTTTCATGCCCAGGCTTTTCATTTCTTTCTCGTTTATTCCTTCCAAAAGCGAAGGAATCCACATGCCGCCTTGCTGGGCTTGTGTCGTGATTACAAATAATAAGAGTAGTAGTCTTAAAAATTTCATGGTTATAATGATTTAGTGTTTTACAAAATGGATTGAAATTGATTTGAAACATGATTCATAATCATCTTAGTTGCGCCTTTGTTCATTTGTACAAAAGTGCTGCAAATGTGACCTTTTTCATAGCGAATATCTTCGTTTTGAATAAGATTGTCAAAAGTTTCGTTCAGTTCTTTTTGATTGGAAACCGGAATACAACCTTCCATATTTACTAATGCTGTTGCTTCGGCAAAATGAGAGAAATTTGGACCAATAACAATCGGGATTCCGAAAGTTGCCGGTTCCAGAATATTATGTACGCCTGGATTTCCAAAGCCTCCACCCACATAAGCGATGTCGGCATAACTGTAAATTTTGGTCAAAATCCCAACCGTGTCAATGATGAAAACATCATAATCAGACAGGTTTTTATTTTCTTTCTCCGAAAATAAAATGGTTGATTTCGTTATTTGGGATTTAAGATTTGAGATTTGCTCAACTTTAATATTGTGAGGAGCAATGATAAATTTTAGATTATTACTGTTATTAATGTAATTTACCAACAGATTTTCATCCTTTGGCCAGGAACTTCCCACTACAATTGTTATTTGATTATTGATGAAATTTTCAATAAAATCTAAGGAATTGTCTTTTTCTAAAATAGTAACCACACGGTCAAATCTTGTGTCGCCAGAAACTTTTACATTATAAAAACCAATGTTTTGAAGAAGTTGTTTGGATTCATCGTTTTGTACAAAAAAGTAATCAAATGTTTTTAATGCATTTCGGTAAAAACCACCGTACCATTTAAAAAAGGCTTGTTTTTCTCTGAAAATACCGGAAATCAAATAGGTTTTAATGTTTTTGTTTTTAAGTTCGTTCAGATAATTTGGCCAAAATTCATATTTGATAAAGAAAACCATTTCCGGATGTGCCAGTTTCAGGAATTTCTCTGCATTTTTTTTTTTGTCCAAAGGCAAATACAGAGTAACATCGGCAAAAGGATTGCTTTTTCTCACTTCAAAACCCGAAGGCGAGAAAAAAGTCAGGATGATTTTATGTGTCGGGAATTTTTCTTTGATTTTTTCCAGAACAGGAAGTCCTTGTTCGTATTCTCCAAGGGAAGCAGCGTGAAACCAGATTGTTTTGTCGGTTGAATTGATTTTGGAAGCCAAAGTATTGAAAACATCTTTTCTTCCATCAACAAAAAGCTTGATTTTTGGACTAAATAAAGCGATGATTGAGAGTGCTTTTGATGTAAAAAATAGTAATAGATTATAAATAAAAAACATAGGTTTAATTTTGAGTGGCTAAAATACATTACTTTAAATTATTTTCATTGTTCAGACTTATTAAATAACTATTTTTGCTTTCTTTTTTTAAGTTTATGAAGGAGGATTTAAAGCCTGAACTTCAAAATCTTTAATTCTATTTCAAATTAAAATAATCGGAATGAAAAAAATCCAAATGGTTGACCTGAAAGGGCAATACGAAAAAATAAAAGACCAGGTTAATGCTTCTATTCAGGAAGTTTTAGAAAATAATACTTATATCAATGGACCTTTGGTTCATGAATTTCAGAAAAATTTAGAGAATTATTTAGGTGTAAAACACGTGATTCCTTGTGCCAATGGTACCGATGCTTTGCAAATAGCAATGATGGGATTAGGTTTAAAGCCGGGCGATGAAGTGATTACTGCCGATTTTACTTTTGCCGCAACTGTTGAGGTTATTGCTTTACTGCAATTGACTCCGGTTTTGGTGGATGTGGATATGAATAACATGAACATTTCTTTGGAAAGAATTAAACAAGCGATTACTCCAAAAACCAAAGCGATTGTTCCGGTGCATTTGTTTGGTCGTGCAGCCAATATGGATGCGATTATGGAAATTGCTGCCGAGCACAATTTATTTGTAATTGAAGATAATGCTCAGGCTATTGGAGCAAATTATACCTCAAAAGACGGTTCTAAAACGAAAGTGGGAACTATAGGTCATGTGGGAGCGACTTCATTTTTCCCATCAAAAAATTTGGGATGTTACGGTGATGGTGGTGCTATTTTTACAAATAATGACAAATTAGCCCATACTTTAAGAGGAATTGTGAATCACGGAATGTATGAGCGTTACCACCATGATGTTGTTGGGGTAAATTCACGTTTAGACAGTATTCAGGCCGGGGTTTTGAATGCTAAATTGCCAAATTTGGATGCTTATAATACAGCTCGTCGTGAAGCTGCTCAAAAATATAATGAAGCATTTTCGGTAAATGCAGATATAATAGTTCCGGAATTTGATCTAAATGGAGACGACCATGTTTTTCACCAATATGTTATCAGAATCACGAACGGAAAACGCAACGGTTTGTTAGACCACTTGCAATCTAAGGGAATTCCATGTGCTATTTATTACCCAATTCCGTTGCACAGCCAGAAAGCTTATGCTGATTCAAGATATAAAGAAGAAGATTTCCCTGTAACCAATCAATTAGTAGATGAAGTAATTGCTTTGCCAATGCATACTGAATTGGATGATGAGCAAATTAAATTTATTACTGATTCGGTTTTAGAATTTTTAAATTAAGAAAATAGAGGAAAGATTAATTGATTAGTATTTTTTTTCTTTATTCTATGTTCTATTATCTTTTAATGATATGAAAAAAGTTGTAGTTACAGGAGGTTTAGGTTTTATCGGTTCGCATACGGTTGTCGAATTGCAAAACGAAGGTTTTGAAGTTGTCGCTATAGACAATCTTTCGAATTCTTCGGAAGATGTTTTGGATGGAATTGAAAAGATTACCGGAAAGAAACCGATTTTCGAAAAAATAGATTTGCGTGATAAAACGGCTGTTCAGAATTTTTTCAAAAGACATAATGATGTTTCGGGAGTGATTCATTTTGCAGCTTCAAAAGCCGTTGGCGAAAGTGTTGAAAATCCATTATTATATTACGAAAACAATATAAGTTCGTTGGTTTATTTATTGCAGGAATTGACAAAATTGCCTGAAGCAAATTTCATTTTCAGTTCGTCTTGTACTGTTTACGGTCAAGCCGAAAAGATGCCGATTACTGAAGATGCTACCGTGCAACCTGCCATGTCTCCTTATGGAAACACCAAACGTGTTGGAGAAGAAATCATTACCGATACGGCTAAAGTAACTAATGTGAATTCTATTTTATTGCGTTATTTCAATCCTATTGGAGCGCATCCAACAGCTAATATTGGAGAATTGCCTTTGGGAGTTCCTCAAAATCTGGTTCCATTCATTACCCAAACAGCTATTGGTTTACGTGAGAAATTGTCTGTTTACGGAAATGATTATCCAACACCGGACGGAACAGCTATTCGTGATTATATTCACGTGGTTGATTTGGCAAAAGCACACGTGGTGGCTTTACAACGTTTGTTGAACAAGAAAAACTTAGCCAAAGTCGAAACTTTTAATCTTGGAACCGGAACCGGAAGTTCTGTTTTAGAAGTAATCCAAGCTTTCGAAAAAGTTTCGGGACAAAAATTAAACTATCAAATTGTAGGCAGAAGAGAAGGTGATATTACCGAAGCTTATGCAAATACCGATAAAGCAAATGATGTTTTGGGCTGGAAAGCACAATCGAGTTTAGAAGACAGTTTGGCAAGTGCCTGGAAATGGGAACAAAAAATCAGGAAACAATAAATGAAATTAAATATAAGCAGAAATTCCGGAACCGACTTTAAATTGATTTTTTGTCTTTTTATAGTCGGTTTTGTTTGGGGCACCACTTATCTCGGAATTCGGGTTTCGGTAGAAACCATTCCGCCCTGGATTGTTGTTTCCATACGTCAAACTATTGCTTCAATTGTATTGTTGTCTGTTTTAATTTATAAAAGACAATTAACGTGGATAGGTTGGGATAATTTCAAAATTCAGTTGATTCCTTCTTTATTGATGATTGTGATTGCAAATGGTTTTACTACCATTGCAGAGCAAACTCTGCCAAGCAGTTTGACTGCTATTTTGAGTTCAATGTCACCCATGGTTATATTTATTGGTAGTATAATGATGGGATTGCAAAAACCGAGTTTTAAAGGTTTTTTAGGTTTGATTATAGGTTTTTTGGGTGTGGCTTTTATTTTTAGGGATGGTTTAGAGGCAATTCTGGATCCTAATTACGGTATTGGGATTTTGTTTCTGAGTATAGCTATCTTAGCCTGGTCAGCCGGAGTGATTTATTCTAAGATTAAAATCCAGAGAACCGATGTTATTGCTCTGAATTTGTTTTACCAATTCCTTATTTCGGCAGTAATACAAATAATTTTAGCATTTATATTTTCTAATAATGTCAATGTAAATGATTGGAGTGCAAGAAGTATTTTGGCAACGATTTATTTAGCCTTTTTTGGGTCGGTACTTACTTTTTTCTGTTATCATTATGCTTTGAAAAGAATTACAACTATACAAATTTCGATTTTAAGTTATATTAATACTATTATAGCAATCTTTTGTGGTTGGCTTTTTCTGGGAGAGATTATTACTTTAGAAATTATACTTGCTACAGTCATGATTATATTTGGAGTGTTTATAATTAACTATAAGAATAAGAATTAATTAGATTGTTATTTGACGGTAATTAAAGAGTTTTGTCGATTTTTTGAATCTGTTTTTTATAACTAAACTACTTTTGTGTCAGTAAGTTAAATTAACTCAAAAACAAAAAAGTCATGGAAAATTTTACTCTAAAATCAGGAAAAGAATCTTTGGTAAGAATCGGATTATTTATCGTTTTTACTTGTGTTGTTTCACTAATTATTTATTTTGAAGTTACCAAGTAATAGTTGTCAAAATTATTTTAACCTTAAGAAAGCGTATGAAGTGAAAAACTACATTTTAAATCAATAAAAAAGCCTCACAATCAATAATTGCGAGGCTTTTTCAATTTTTAAAAGTTTTCTTTAGGCGTTAGCCGTAGCAGTTTCTTTATTAATTTTTGCAATCAATCCGGTTAATACTTTTCCGGGACCAACTTCTGTGAATAAAGTAGCACCATCGGCAATCATTTGTTGTACCGATTGTGTCCATTTTACAGGAGCAGTCAATTGAATAATCAGATTTTTCTTGATTTCGTCAGGGTCAGAAACCGCACTTGCAGTTACGTTTTGATAAACCGGACAAATAGGAGTAGAGAATGTAGTCGCTTCAATAGCCGCTGCCAATTCTTCTCTTGCAGGTTCCATCATAGGTGAGTGAAATGCGCCTCCTACAGGTAAAATCAAAGCTCGTTTTGCTCCGGCTTCTTTCATTTTTTCACAAGCTTCTTCAACAGCTTTCAATTCACCTGAAATAACCAATTGTCCGGGACAGTTGTAGTTTGCAGCTACCACCACTCCGTCAATAGAATCGCAAATATCTTCTACCATTTTGTCGTCAAGGTTCAAAACCGCAGCCATAGTTGAAGGAGCAATTTCACAAGCTTTTTGCATAGCCAAAGCACGTTGTGAAACCAATTTCAATCCATCTTCAAAAGACAAAGCATCGTTGGCAACCAAAGCCGAAAATTCTCCCAGAGAGTGACCTGCAACCATTTCGGGTTTGAAATCTTCTAAAGTTTTTGCCAAAATTACAGAATGTAAAAATACAGCCGGTTGGGTAACTTTAGTTTCTTTTAATTGTTCTGCGGTACCTTCAAACATGATGTCTGTAATGCGGAAACCTAAAATTTCATTGGCTTTTTCGAATAATTCTTTTGCCAATGGAGAGTTTTCATATAAGTCTTTGCCCATTCCTGTGAACTGTGCTCCTTGACCCGGAAATACGTATGCTTTCATAATTAATAGTTTTTGAGGGCAAAAATACTATTTATTCTTAATATCGAACCAATTTAGTACAGATGAAACGATTTGTTATAAAACAAAATATGGATTCTTTTCGGAACAAATCTCCAGAGATTCTGTTTCATCCTTTTTGGGTTGTATTGCAAATTCATCACGGAATTCGTGAATCATTTGAACTAAATTGTCTTCAATAGTAGAGCAAATAGCGGTCATTGGAGTATCTGTTGGTTTGTTCTCGAAAGGATCTTGTAAGTGGATTGCCATTTTTTCGATAAGGAAAAATGCAGCTCCAATTGTTGTTACCAATGGAATTTGTAACCAGCCTAATAATTCGGTTAATGAAAAAGGCAAAAGCATGATAAAAAGACAAAGTGTAAATCGAATGTACATACTGTAGGTTGTTGGGAAGATGGTTTTTTTAATTCTTTCGCATTTTCCCATATAATCACATAATCGAGTTAATGTGTTGTCTATTTCAACTTGCTGATAGGTGTTTATTTTGTCGTTTTCATAAGCTTTTTTCAAATCTTTTGAGTGAAGCATTAGTATGGCATTGGGTACATGTTTGTGTTTTTTTACATATTGAAAATCATCATCACTCAGTATTCTTTTTACTGATTTATACGGGTCTTTTCCTCTGAGAGAATAATTCAAACTATAGCACCAAGCTACCTGTCTATTGGCAAAGTTTTCTTTGAAATCATTAGCTTCTACCGAAAAATCAGGGTCTTTGTAGAAAGTAATAACTTGTCTCATTAAAGTTCTCGAATCGTTAACAATGGCTCCCCAAATAATTCGGGCTTCCCACCAGCGGTCATAAGCCTGATTTGATTTGAAAGCAAGCAATAGCGAAATTATAGTTCCTATAATGGTAGGAATTGCAATAGGAATGTTTATGGCTTCGTTATCATAGTAAAGATTAAATATTTCAAAAGTAATGGAGTATAAGATTACTAGAAATAGCTCTACTTTTATTTTTCCCAAAACATATTTCATTGGGATTTTTTTTCTTAATAGCATATTTTTTCTTTTTTATGTTATAAATGTTTTTTGATGCTTATACAACTTCTTCATACAAAGACAAAATTGGTAATCCAAAACTTTCGGTGGCATTTGCGTTTTTGTTTTTTGGCTTAATTTTTTTTCGTTTTCTGGTTTCTATTAAAAGATCAATTTTGTTTTTTGTAATGGCTTCTTCTAATATAGAATGAATGTCTTCCGGATTTTGGTCATTAAAAATTTTAGCCTGACTGACAATTTTGAAATTAAAATTATCAGGTATTAATTTTTGTAAATCTTCTACATGCAGTCTGGACATAGTTTGTTCCAGATACATTGCTTTGGTCAAATCCTGTTCTTCAGAATTTGGGCTTAAGTGTAAAATCGGACATTTGCTATTGCTTAGAATTTGTACAAATTGGTTGTAAATTCTTTTTTGAGCATTTTTAAAAGAAGGAGTAAGAATGGTTAATTCAATATCAAGATATTCCATTAAATTTTTCATTAATGGTGCCGAAATTCCAAATTGATGATGAATTTTCAGATTACAATTTTGAGAATTTGTAACTAATTCCCGGCAATATTCCAGTACGTTTTTTTGAGAAGCGGTCATCTCGCTTTTCATACTTCTTAAAAATGTTGCCGAAGAATAAGAGTCTGAAATTTCGTTAATTAGCATCAGGAAGATAGTGCATTCCTGACCATTAGATTGTTGAATTGCTGTTTTGACAGCGTTTGTGGTATCTAATTCTAAAGTTGAGGGTATTAATAAATTTTTCATATGTATTGTTTTAAATATACATACAAAATAAGAGCATGGACATTAGGATGCTCTTTGATTAAAATTAGAATTTTCTAAGATTCAACATTAGAATTTCTAATGTTGTTTTTTTCGAAAGTAATATTTACTACAGTTCCTTTTCCTGTTTCAGATTGAATTTGAATTTCTCCATTGTGCATTCTGATTATTTTCATAGCCAATGGTAGTCCAAGTCCGTAGCCGTTGTATTTAGAAGCAATTTTTCCTCTAAAGAAAGGTTCGTATAGATGAGGAATATCTTCGGGAGGAATTCCAATTCCAATATCGGCAATTCCAATCTTAATTTTAGATTTGTCCACCGAGAGACTCACAAAAACTTCATCGTTGTTAGAATATTTTACTGCATTCGAAATAATATTATTCAAAGCTAATTCTAATAAAGGTTTATTGCAAGGAATAGTCAAAAGAGATTCGTTTTCAGGAATCGATTGCAATTTAATATTGACACGATTATCAGGAAAAAGAGTATCTATTGAAGCTTTTACTTCTAAAAGAACTTCGTCAATTCGGGCAATATCTAATACTTGTTTTGTACCATCATAACCTGTTTGGGTTAATTTTAAAAGGCTTTCTGTAAGATTACCTAGTTTTGAAGCCTGTTTGTTGATGTTTTCCAGCGAACTGATGTATTCTTCCTGCTCTCTGTCTTTTAAGAGCATTATTTCGGTTTCGGCAATAATTGTAGTTATTGGAGTTTTTAGTTCATGCGAAGCATTATTGATAAAATTAGCCTGAATTTCAAATGAAGTTTCTAATCGATCCAACATATCGTTGAAGGTTTTTGTAAGATCGGCAATTTCGTCTTTTCCATCGGTATCAGCTAATCGGTTGTGAAGATTTGAAGCACTAATCCGGTGTACTTCTTTTGTAATTCGGGCAATTGGATCAATTACTCTTCGGGCTAAAAATTTACCAAAAAAGTAGGCCAGGATAATAAAAAAGATGCCTCCAAATATTAGAATTTGTAAGATATAAATAGTATTTGTATTGCCCCGGCGGTCTTTGGCTGTTACAATTACAATGTGTTTTTCTTCTGCTTCGCCAAAAATTTCTCCATAATAATAACGATAATCCTGTTCAAACCAGCTGGATCCTTTTGTCATTATATTGTTGTAAAAATCCGGTGGAAGATGCAAATCAGTATTGTATTCAAAAGTGTTTTTGCTATTTACTTTTAGTACAAAATCTTTTTCTTCAATAAGTTCTTCGAGTCCGTCTTTTTTGAAATCTTTAAAATAATCCTTTTTCTCAAAGTTTTTTTGGTAATAGGCCGACGAAGCAATCTTAGCTCTGTCCTGAAGTCTTTTTATAAAATAATATTCATTGTCTTGTTTAAACAGAGAAAAAATGGCTATGCACAAAAGAAAGGTGCTAAAACCTGATAACGCAATATAAGTGATAGTTATTTTTTTTCTGATTTGCATAAATTATGATTTTATAGTGTAGCCTAGGCCTTTAATAGTATGGATTAATTTGTTTTGATATGGTTTGTCTATTTTGTTTCTCAAATAATTGATATAAACATCAACTACATTGGTATTCATGTCAAAATTAATATCCCATACATTATCTAAAATTTTTTCTCGGGATAAAATAGATTCCGAATTGCGCGCCAAATAATGCAATAATTTGAATTCTTTGGCGGTTAATTGAATGAGTTCTCCATTTCTTTTTACCGATTTTGCCCTGCTGTCAATTTCTAAATCTTCAATTTGAATCAAATCATTCGGCTTATGTTCCAGACTTGATCTTCTGGCTAAGGCTGCTATTCGGGCTTCCAGTTCTGAAAATTTAAAGGGTTTTACGAGATAATCATCGGCTCCCGAATTGAGTCCGGTAACAATATTTTCAGTTGTACCTAAGGCTGTTAAAAGAAGAATCGGAACAAAGTTTTTAGCGGCTCTTAATCTTCGGCAAATTTCAATTCCGTTAATATCCGGAAGCATAATGTCTAATATAACAACATCAAAATTGTGATTCAAAATCATTTCTAATGCAGTTGTTCCATCAAGAGCAACGCTTACCTCATTATTTTTTTCCGAAAGTCCTTTTCGTATAATAGATAAAAGATTGGGTTCGTCTTCAACAATGAGTAGTTTCATACAATGAATTTTATTTTTGGCGTCAAAAGTAAATATTGTAGTCTTAAAATTTTGTAAAAATATTCTTTATATTTTTATCTTAACCAAAAACCTGATTGGTCGTATTATTTTTTAAACAATTTTAAGGACATCACTAAATTCAGGTGTGTTTTCTAAAACTTTTTTAGCAAAAGGGCAGATGGGAGTGATTTTAATATTTCGTTCTCTTGCAAATTCAACGGCTTTGGCAACCATCTTTTTCCCAAAGCTTTTCCCTTCATTTCCCGGAAATACCGAAGTATGGTTAATAGTGATTTCATTTTGACTTGTGAAAAAGAAAGTCATTTCGGCTTCTTCTTTGCCATTAATCAGGATAAAGAATTTCCCTTTTTGATCGTTTATTTCAAAACCTATTACTTCGTTCATTTTTAAAACGTTTTATACATTATTGTTCCATCGGAATTTCAATCAATAAAAATTCGGCTTGGCTGTTGGCTTTGATATTTAATTTTTCAAAATTCCAAACACCAAATCCGTCGCGGGTGTTTAATTCTTGCTCATCAACCAGAATATCTCCACTCAATACAAAAACATAAAGACCATTGCCTTCTTTTTTTAATTTGTATTCAGTTGAAATTCCTGAATCAAATTTGGCCAAATGAAACCAGGCATCCTGATAGATCCAAACCCCTTCGTCTTCCTCATTAGGAGAAAGTATTTGTTGTAATTTGTTATTTCGGTCTTCCAGATTTAACTCAATTTGTTGGTAACGAGGAGTTATATTACGGTATTTTGGGAAAACCCAAATTTGTAACAATTTGGTTTGTTGGTCCTGATTGGGGTTGAATTCACTGTGTTGAATCCCGGTTCCGGCACTCATTACCTGAATTTCTCCGTGTTTAATGGTTGAAGCATTGCCCATGCTGTCTTTGTGAGCCAAATCTCCTTCCAAAGGAATGGTAATGATTTCCATATTATCATGCGGATGCGTGCCAAAACCCATTCCGGGAGCAATAGTGTCATCGTTCAAAACGCGTAACATCCCGAATTGAACTCTTTCTGGATTGTACCAATTGGCAAAACTGAAACTATGATAAGCGTTTAGCCAACCATGGTTAGCGTGTCCGCGGGTGTTTGTTTTGTGTAAAACAGTATTTTTCATATTATTGAAATTAGTTTGTTCAAATTTAAAAAGATGTCTAATTTACGTAAAATTACTCATTTGAGGAGCGAACATGAAAAAACCGATGTCTTCATTTTATTGAAAAACATCGGTTTCTTTATTTTTAAGTTTTATTAATCTTCTTCGATTTCAAATTCGGCGTCTTTTTCCCAGATTTCCATTTCGCAGGGCTTGCAGTTGAATTTTAGTTTGTATTCTAATTCTCCCTGCTTCAATACCAATGGCTCTTTCAATTTTCCTTCCATCGTATTTCTGTGGTATTTCGGACATTTTTCCAATTCGTATTTAATACAATATTTGGTTGTCATCACTCGCGATTTACCCGGATCCCATTGCAATTCGAATGCTTTCTCGATTTCGGTTACTCCATGTCTATGATAGAATTGACGCGCCATTTTGTTGGAAACATTATACATGAAATCCAATTTTTCAACAGGATAAGGATGATCTGTTTTTACAATCTGACGTTCTTCACGATGGTAATTTGCCAAACGGATTTCTGATAATTGCTCGTAAACCGTTCTTCTCATTTCGTTAATTTTTGAAATAGGAAGGAACCAGTTTTGGGTAAACATAACAGAAATTTCATCGGCTGTATAAGGCGTGAAACCTGTTTTTGCCAATTGAGTTTTAATGTTTTCTTCGATTGACTGATTGTTTTTGGTTTGCTCTTTTGCATGAACCAAATTAACGGTGCTCACATTTCCGTCTTCATCGGTAGCAATCAATTCAAAACCGGTTTCGTTTTCGGTCAGTAATAAAGTAGTGCTGATTTTTCTGACGGCACTGTCTTCGCGTTCCACTATTTTGATGAAAGCAGCGTCATTGTTTCTGTAGATAAAAGTTCCTTCAGGAATTTCTTTCAATACATTTGGATAGGCCAAGCCATTTTCTACTTTATTTATATGAAGTCCGTCAGCAACATTTTCTTCGTTAATGAAACACAAACCGTCTCCATTATTAAGCAAATGTCCGTTTTCAATTTCATAAGCACCACCAACAGTTTTTATCAGTTTACCTATATATTGACCTTTCGATTTTGGAGTTTCCCAAGAACCGATTGATTGGTAACGTTCGTTCACGAAATAATCGGTATAACCACGGTTGAAAGTGCGGTCTAGTGCTGAATCGAAAGCGAATGTACATTTCCCGGAAGAAGCTTTGGTGTAACTTTCGTTTTGTTCTAAAAAGGAATCCAGTTTTTGACGAAGGAAAGAAACATTGTTTTTTACATAAGCCATATCCTTCAAACGGCCTTCGATTTTGAACGACATGATTCCGGCTTCAATCAGATTCGGAATTTGGTTTGTAACATCAAAATCTTTGATAGAAAGCAGGTGACTATTTTTGATTAAAGTTTCGCCATGACCATCAATCAGGTTGTAAGGCAAACGGCAGTTTTGTGCACAAGAACCACGGTTGGCAGAACGTTCGCCATTGGCAACACTCATATAACAGTTGCCACTGAAAGAAACACACAAAGCTCCGGTCACGAAGAATTCCAATTCAACATCCGAAGCAGAACTGATTTCTTTGATTTGGTGCAAGTTTAATTCACGGGCCAAAACCACGCGTTTGATTCCGGCATCGTGCATGAATTTTATTTTGTCGGCATCACGGTTATTGGTTTGCGTGCTGGCGTGCAAAATGATAGGAGGCAAGTCCATTTCCATGATCGCCATATCCTGAATAATCAGTGCATCGACACCAATATCATACAGATCCCAAATCATCTTGCGACAGGTTTCCAATTCGTTGTCGTAAAGAATAGTATTCATTACCACAAAAACCTGGGCATTAAATAAATGGGCATATTTTACCAACTCGGCTACATCTTCGATAGAGTTGGTAGCGTTAGAACGGGCTCCGAAAAGTGGTGCACCAATATAAACCGCATCTGCTCCGCAATTGATGGCGGCAATTCCCTGAATCAAATCCTTTGCAGGTGCTAATATTTCTATCTTTTTCTTCATCTTCTGATGATAATTTTTTAATTGCTAAAACTTTACACTTTCGTGCCTTCACGAAAAAAAGTCTGCAAATGTCTTATAAATTATTGAGATTTCTAATTCAGGAACAGATTTTTATGAAATTCTTTAGATAGAAAGTGTAAAACCGGTTTTAAATGCATTAAATGCGGGAGTTTTAATCTAAATAATTCCTCGATCCCGAACACTCGGGATGCCTCGGGGTTTCCGCTTCCACCTCTCCTTGGGAGAGGTCGGATTTACGGAGTAAATCCGGGTGGGGCAAAATAAAGTTCTAAATAAAAGCTAAAGTTTTAGTAATGAACTCTATAATTATAATTAAAGGTTACATTTGCCCGAATTTCGATGACAGTATAAAGACGAAAGTCTTATCTGTACTTAGAAATTTGTAGTTTTGCGAAAATTGAAAAAATAAATTTATGGATTTTTTAAATCAGACTTGGTCTTGGTATTTTTCCGGATTTGCCATTGGAGCCATTATGCTTGTGTTAATTTACTACGGAAAAACTTTCGGAATGTCTTCAAATCTGCGTTCGCTTTGTACTATGGCGGGAGCCGGAAAATGTGCCGAATTCTTTAAATTCGACTGGAAATCACAATCTTGGAATTTAGTGGTATTATTGGGAGCAATGATTGGTGGATTTGTAGCGGTAAATTATATGAGTGATGCCTCAAATGTGGCAATCAACCCGGACACAATTACTGAATTGTCAAAATTAGGGATTGATGCTCCGGTAAACGGAAGTTTGTTGCCTGAAACTTTGTTTGGTAATTCTGTTTTTGAATCTCCAAAAATGATGGCTATCCTTTTAGGAGGAGGTTTGTTGATTGGTTTTGGATCTCGTTACGGAGGAGGATGTACTTCGGGACATGCTATTCAGGGACTAAGCAACTTGCAGTTACCTTCACTAAAAGCCGTAATCGGTTTCTTCGTTGGCGGTTTAATCATGGTTCATTTTATTTTACCTTTAATTTTCTAAAACATGAAATTTTTAAAATACTTATTAGTTGGTTTCGTTTTCGGAATCGTTTTGACCAAATCGGAAGCCGTGTCATGGTACCGAATTTATGAAATGTTTCAATTTCAGTCATTCCACATGTTCGGAATTATCGGAACCGCTTTGTTTGTAGGTGTTGTAGGGGTACAGTTTATAAAACGTACCAATATGAAAGACATCAACAATGCTCCGATTGTGATTCCTGATAAAGAAAAAGGATCTTACAGATATTGGATTGGAGGATTGTTTTTTGGATTAGGATGGGCAATGGTTGGCGCATGTCCGGCTCCTATTTTTATTCTTATTGGTGCTGGTTTTATGCCGGTTTTAATTGTTTTTTCGGGCGCAATGTTGGGAACTTTTGTTTATGGAGTTATCAAAGACAAATTGCCTCATTAATAGAATTTAAGATTGTAAAAAAACTCCGTTCTGAATTTTCAGAACGGAGTTTTTTTATTGGTCTCAAAAATAGTTTAAAACTATGCACTTTTAGTGCATCAACTTTAGTTTTTAAAAATTTTCAGCCACTGATTAAACAGATTCACACAGATTAATCAGTGCTAATCTTGAAATCAGTGGCAAAAAAATAAATATTCCAACCATGCAGACTTTCAGTCTGCCAATCAAACCTATGGACTTTAAGTCCATAGTGGTTTAGTGATATTTTTGCGTTGTCGGGGATTTGTTTCTGAATGATTATTGGATTAATCTACAAAAGTTTCTTTTAAAACTTCTTTTACCTTGCTGATTTCTTTGTAGGTCAGCTGTCCTGATATTTTAATTATTCTTTGTCTGTTAATTGTTCTGATTTGATCCAGAACAATCCAGCCTTTTTTATGGTCGTGATTTATAGGGATTCTTGTCGGGTAGTTTTTTGAACTGCTTGTCATTGGAGCAATGACGATTGTGTTCAAAAACTTATTCATTTCGTTAGGCGAAATGATTACACACGGACGGGTTTTCTTCATCTCACTTCCCATCGTCGGATCAAGATTAACCAAGACGATTTGATATTGCTTTAAATCCATTCTTCAAGGTTTTCGTCTTCAAAAACATCGTGTATCAACAGTTTGTCATCTCCGCTTTCGTGCATTTTCATGAAAGCTTCCTCCCAACCGGCTCTCGGTTCTGTTTTTGGTTTTAATATAATATACCCTTTCTCAAGAATAAGTTCTACTTTGTCTGTGATGTTATATTTTTCTAATAAGGTTTTCGATAAACGAATGCCTTTAGAATTTCCAATTGATATTACTGAAATGTCCATGATAAATTTTATTTGTAACTACAAAGTTGTTACTTTTTTTGAGTTTTTGATTTTGTATTAACTTTTCTGTTGAGGTATAAAAAAACTCCGCAAAGTTTTTTGGCTTTGCGGAGTTGGTTTTAATATGGAAGTTAGTATTATTCGATTAAGATTTCTTCCGTTGTTTTTGTAATTGTTGTATCGTTTAGTGTGATTTTAAATGTAAACGAATGTTTTCCTTTAATGGTGGGATGTTGTTTTAACCAAAAAAAATGTTTGTTGTCTTCTAGTAAGTACTTGGGACTTTGTTTTAAATATTGCTTTAAACTGATTGGTCCCGCCTTGAGTCGCGATGTATCGAATAAATCAGTCAAGTCTGAGCCTGCAGGGTAGTTTGCGTTTATGTCATTCGTACTGAAAATCGAAAAATCAATAATGCTTTTATCTATGTTTTCAATAGTAACGAAGTCACATGCATAGCTTGATGGTATGAAAAATGCTTTTGACTGACTTCTTTTTTGAGTTGCCACATAATCACGCTCTTTTATTGGAATCAACTCGAACATTAGACTGTCAATACTAATAGAATTGTCGTTTTTGATTGTTGTCCAAACACCATTCTGTTTGCTTTTTGTTTGCAGGTCTTCAAATCCCTTAACCTTGTAATTAATCACAACGGGATCATTAAGGTCACCGCAGGGGTCACAGGAAGGAATTCCAATTATCAGGATGGCTGTAATAGCTATTTTAACTAAGTGTTTATTCTTCATGTTACGATCTAAGTAATAAGGTCTTTTTTTAATTTCGTTAAAAATAAAAAAAAAGCATTACAAATCATTTATGAAGATTTATAATGCTTGTCATTTAAAACAAAAAAGCCCCGAATCTCGGGGCTTTTAAAAATTTATGCAGTCACTTCAGAAATTACCAAAGCTTCTTTAATTCTTCGCATGGCTTCGATTAAAACATCTTCGCTGGTTGCGTAAGAGAAACGGATGCAGTCCGGGTTTCCGAAAGCATCTCCGGTTACCGTTGCCACGTTTGCGTGAGACAATAAGTACATCGCGAAATCGTCGGCATTGTTGATAAGGACACCGTTCAGTGTTTTTCCGAAGAAAGAAGAAACGTCCGGGAAAACATAGAATGCTCCCTCTGGAGTGTTGATTTTCATTCCCGGAATATCTTTAATCAATCCCACAACTAAATCTCTACGTCTTTTGAAGGCAGCAACCATGTCGTGCAATACGCTTGGATCGGCTTCAACAGCAGCGATAGTTGCTCTTTGAGCGATACTGTTGGTTCCACTGGTTACCTGTCCTTGGAATTTAGTACAAGCTTTTGCGATAAATTCAGGAGCACCGATATAACCGATTCTCCATCCTGTCATTGCAAATGCTTTTGAAACTCCGTTTACGGTAATGGTTCTGTCGTACATTCCCTCAATAGAGGCGAAACTACAGAAACTTCCTGAGAAATTGATATGTTCGTAGATTTCGTCAGAAATCACGTAGATGTTTGGGTGTTTTGCCAAAACTGCTGCCAAGGCAGTTAATTCGTCTTTGTGGTAAACCGATCCGCTTGGGTTGCAAGGCGAACAGAACATAACTAGTTTTGTTTTTGGTGTAATGGCAGCTTCCAGTTGTGCCGGAGTGATTTTGAAATCAGATTCGATAGAAGTAGGAACTTCCACCGGAATTCCGTCGGCCATTTTTACCATTTCAGAATACGAAACCCAGAAAGGTGCCGGCAAAATACATTCTTCTCCCGGATTTACCAAAACCTGAATTGCGTTGAACAATGATTGCTTAGCTCCTGTAGAAACCACGATTTGAGACGGTTTGTAATCTAAATTGTTGTCTCTTTTGAATTTTTTAGCAATGGCTTCTTTCAATTCTAAATATCCGTCAACCGGAGTGTATTGAGAATAATTTTCGTCAATCGCTTTTTTTGCAGCTTCTTTAATAAAATCAGGAGTGTTGAAATCAGGTTCGCCAATGCTAAGGCTGATGATGTCTTTTCCTTGTGCTTTCAATTCTCTGGCCAAAGCTGTCATTGCCAATGTTTGAGAAGTAGCTAGTTTGTTGATTCTGTCAGAAAGATGAGAATTCATTCGATTTTAAAATTTTAAAATTTATGCTTGAATAGGATTTTTTCCTAAGTTTTTTAAATGTGAGAAGTGAGCTGCCACTGCCGAACGCATAGTTTTGAATTCGTAATACGGCAGATTGCATTCTTTGGCGGTTTCTTTCACTATTTTTGCGATTTTACCGTAATGAATGTGGCTGATATTCGGGAAAATGTGGTGTTCAATCTGGTGATTCAATCCTCCGGTAAACCAGTTGACCAACCAGTTTTTAGGGGCAAAATTCGTAGTGGTGTACAATTGGTGAATAGCCCAGGTATTTTCTATTTCTCCGCTTTCATTCGGAACCGGATTGGTTGTTTCAGGAACTACGTGTGCCAACTGGAAAACGATGCTTAAAATCAGTCCGGCAGTATAGTGCATTACAAAAAATCCGATAAGAACTTCCCACCAAACAATTCCTAAAATCATTGGTAAGGCAATCCAGGTAGAGAAATAAATAATTTTTGTGATAACTAAAGTTGTCCAAAGTGTTTTCGGGCTTTTTGCTTCACCATAAGATAAATTTCTTTTCAGATAGCTGCTCATCTGTTTGAAATCGGTTGTCAAACACCAGTTAATAGTTAATAAGCCGTATAAAAACACGGAGTAATATTGTTGGTATTGCTGAAAACTATACCATTTGGCTTCTCTCGAAAAACGGATAATTCTTCCGGCATCCAAATCTTCGTCATGACCTATAATATTGGTATAAGTATGGTGAAGAACATTGTGCTGAACTTGCCAGTTATAAACATTTCCGGCCAAAATATAAATACTGGATCCCATAATTTTGTTAATCCAGGGTTTGGTAGAATAAGATCCGTGGTTTCCGTCATGCATTACATTCATTCCCACACCGGCCATTCCGATACCTGTTAAAATACAAAGTAAAAGATGTGCCCAAAATGGAATATCCAAGGTAAGAATGAGGATAAAAGGAGTAAGGAAAATACTAATCATAATGGCCGACTTCAAATAAAGCTTCCAGTTTCCTGTTTTTTTTAAGTTGTTGTCTTTGAAATAGTCATTGACCCGAGAGTTCAATTTTCTGAAAAATTTTGCCGAATCGTGTCGGGAAAATGAAGGTGCATTTTGAGTCATAGAAATTCTGTAAGTTGAATTGGCGGCAAAGGTAATTATTATTAAAACTTCACTCTCTATAATTCAGGTTAAAATTACATTCCAAAATCACTACTTTTGTGGAAAATTAAGACTATGGACGAAATTTTAAAATATTTTCCCAATATAACAGAGATTCAAAAGCAACAATTTGAGAAACTGGAAGAATTATATAAAGATTGGAATTCAAAAATAAATGTGATTTCCCGCAAAGATATTGACCAACTGTATGTTAATCACGTGCTTCATTCTTTGGCTATTGCCAAAATCCAACCATTTGAACCGGGAACTTATGTTCTTGATGTGGGAACCGGAGGCGGATTTCCGGGGATTCCTTTGGCGATACTTTTTCCTGAAACTCGTTTTTATCTGATTGATGTAATTGCTAAAAAGATAAAAGTAGTTCAGGCTGTGTCCGATGCTTTGGAATTAAAAAATGTGAAAGCAGAACAAATTCGTGCCGAAAATGTGAAATCGGATTTTGATTTTATCGTAAGCCGTGCCGTAACCAATATGCCTGATTTTGTTTCCTGGGTGAAAACCAAAATCAAGAAACAAAATAAGCACGAATTGAAAAACGGAATTCTGTATTTGAAAGGGGGCGATTTGACCGAAGAATTGAAAGATTTCCCCTCAGCAACCGAATACAATATTGCCGATTTTTTTGAAAATGAATTTTTTGAAACCAAGAAAGTGGTGCATTTGCCTTTGAAATTTAAGATTTAAGATTTTTGATTTAGAAATTCAGATAAAAAAAAACCCACAAGATTCAAAATAATTTGATTCTTGTGGGTTTTTTATGGCTACGTAAGATTTCCCATCCCGAAATTTCGGGATTAAATCGAAAATCCTAAATCCTAACTATTCTCCCAAGAAAGGGTATCTGTAATCTTCCGGAGTTACGAAAGTTTCTTTGATTGTTCTTGGAGAAGCCCAACGCAATAAGTTCAATGCAGAACCCGCTTTGTCGTTAGTTCCAGAAGCTCTTGCCCCTCCAAACGGCTGCATACCTACAACAGCACCTGTCGGTTTGTCGTTGATATAGAAGTTACCGGCTGCGTTTTGCAAAGCAACTGTAGCCTCAGTAATTGCGTAACGATCTTGACTGAAAACAGCTCCTGTTAATGCGTACTCTGAAGTTTGGTCAACCAATTTCAAAGTTTCGCTCCACTTAGCATCTTCATAAACGTAAATAGTCATTACCGGTCCGAATAATTCGGTTTCCATGGTAGTGTATTTTGGGTTTGTAGTTACGATAACGGTTGGCTCGATGAAGTACCCTTTAGATTTATCATAATTTCCACCCACGATGATTTCTGCATCAGCGTCTTTCTTAGCTTGGTCAATAAAACCAGCCAATTTGTCAAAAGAACCTTCGTGAATAACAGCAGTGATAAAGTTGCTGAAATCTTCAGGAGATCCCATTTTGAAAGATTTTACATCTGTGATGATTTGTTCTTTAATGGCAGGCCACAAACTTTGAGGGATATAAGCTCTTGAAGCGGCAGAACATTTTTGTCCCTGGAATTCGAAAGCTCCACGAACAATTCCTGTAGCCACTTGCTTAACATTGGCACTTGGGTGAGCAACGATGAAATCTTTACCTCCAGTTTCCCCAACGATTCTCGGGTAAGTTTTGTAGTGGTGAATTTTACTTCCGATAGTAGCCCAGATATCTTTGAATACGTGAGTTGAACCTGTAAAGTGAACTCCCGCGAAATCACGGCTGTCAAAAATAGTTTCGCTGATCATAGCTGCATCTCCAAAAACCACGTTGATTACACCGTCAGGCAAACCTGCTTCTTTGAAAACGTCGATGATAACTTTTGCAGAAAATACCTGGCTGTCACTTGGTTTCCAAACCACAACGTTACCCATCATAGCGGCACTTGCAGGAAGGTTGGCAGCGATAGCGGTAAAGTTGAACGGAGTGATAGCGTAAACGAATCCTTCCAATGGACGGTATTCCAATCTATTCCACATGTCTGAATTAGATTTTGGTTGGTCGTTATAAATTTGAGTCATGAATTCTACGTTGTAACGCAAGAAGTCGATCAATTCGCAGGCTGCATCAATTTCCGCCTGGAAGATAGTTTTAGATTGCGCGATCATTGTCGCAGCATTGATTTTTGCTCTGTAAGGACCAGCGATTAATTCGGCAGCCTTTAAGAAAATCGCAGCTCTTTGTTCCCAAGCAAGGTTAGCCCATTTTTCTTTTGACTCAAGACAATTTGCAATCGCTTTTTCAACATGGCTTTTTTCAGCCAAATGATAAGTTCCCACAACATGTTGGTGATCGTGAGGAGCAGTCATATTACGGGTGTTTCCCGTTTTTATTTCTTCGCTTCCGATGTATAAAGGAACATCGATAGTTGAATTCCACATTTGTTTGTAAGCTGCAAGAACAGCAGCTTTTTCCGGAGAATTTGGAGCGTATGATTTTACCGGCTCGTTTACGGCTTTTGGCACGTGAAAAAATCCTTTTAACATGATATTTAATTTGATAATTAGACAATTGGAAAATAAATAACCGCACAAAATACGATTATTTAGAAGCCACGCAAATGTACAAAGGAAATTTTAAATTACTGATGTGATTTGATATAGAAATGGAGAGGTAAATTGTTTTTCTTTTATATTGCTTTTGAAGTAGGTTTCATATTCGATATGAAATAGGTTTGATTTTTTAGCTAATGCTGTTTAACCCAAAATCTGCATTGGAAATTGTTGCACAAAGATACGCAGAGAATAAACTGAGTAATGCTAAGTTTCTGTGTAACTCTCGAAAAAGAGATTATAATTTGTGTTATGAAGTATTTTATTGTGTGGATGCAAATAGTACAATAAAGAAAAATATTGAGGTTGAAAAGAAAACAAATTTTTCCGGATTAATTCAAAGCAAAAAGTGCATCTAGTTTAAAAACCGGAATAATCACTTTGAATTTTTTGGTGTTAGTGAAATTGACCATGTTGTAATGTCCTTTCATGGCTCCAATTGAGGAGGACAAGAAACAACCTGAATTATAGGTGTAAGTTTGTCCGGGTTTTATCACGGGTTTTTCTCCCACGACTCCTTCACCATCAATTATTTCCGTGTTGTTCAGGGAATCCAAAACTTCCCAATGGCGACTGATTAGTTGTACGGAGTCTTTACTGTGGTTTTCTATACTGATTTCATATCTGAAAGCATACTGCAGACGGTGGTTTTTGAAGAAAGTTCCTTCAAAACTGGTAATTACAGAGATTTTGATGCCTTGTGTTATTTGTGAAACCATTATTGAAATAATTTACGTGATGTTCAAATTTATGAAAAAGAATGTATTCTTTTAAAAGTGAACGGTGAATTGTTAATAAATAATGTTTACTGACGAGGCATTGCCTTTTCCTATAATTCTGTCGTAGCGTTTACCGTTTTCTCTGTAATAAATAAGAGCGGTATAAATGTTTTCGGTTTGCCAGAAATTTCCGTCCAAATCGTTTTCATTGTCAATTCGTCCGTTACTGTCTGCCAGCGTATATTTGTAGTTGCAAAAACCTTGTTTTATAAGAATCGCTTTTTCGTAAAGGTTGGTTTTTGGGTTGAAATCTAATTTATATTCCGGAATCAACGCATTATTATTGAACATTCCGGTAACATAAATATCTTTTTTACCAAAATGAGAAGGAGCTGATAGACTGAAAAATATCCAGGCATAATCGGCTTCGACTTCGTTGTCCTGAGAATTTAGGTTGTTCACAACAAAATTTCCGTTTGTATCCGGGAAATAAGTATAAGCCTTGTTAGCTCTGGCTTCATTAGTATAAAGATGGGCATTGTAAATATCTTTTGAATCAACATAAGAAATGCTGTTGTAGGGAAATTTAATGTTTTTGTTGTCAAAATTAAGATATTCATTACCACCCCAAAATTGGGTTTCTTCATCATATTTGTAAACCAAATCGTTCCCAATGGTGTACATAGGTCTGATATTGGTAATTGAATTATTAAGTTGTCCGTTTTGAATCAAAAGTACTTTTACATTTTGAAGCGGATTCTGGAATACAATAGTCTTAGATTTTACAGAAAAATCGAGGTTTTGCTTAGTATTGTAATATGCGTTGTTTCGGGCTCGTTTTACCTGCATAGGAACTGCAACAAAATCTTCATAAACGATAAATCTTCTGGTAAAAACAATTTCCCGGTCTTCGTTGAGAATTTTCAGAATATAATTGCCACTTACTTTCAGCTGGGTGTATTTATTAGGAAACGGAAGCGTGTAATGTGAATATAATTGCAGGGTGTTGAATGAATTTCGGTAGGTTTGAATGCGTTGGTCGTCAAATCCGTTGAGGTATTCGTTTCTTGATAAATCAGAAGGTTTCCAATCATAATTGCAGTGTGTGATTTGGTAGTAATAATTGGCTTCATTGCCATACAAATCATCAAACTGCAACTGAAAAGATTCCATCAGATTAAAAACAGGAGGTACATTAACTCCGTTTTGAACAAAAGAAATAGTTTTTATGTTGAAAGGAGGAGGAATTTCTTTTTCAATCTGCGCGTAGATAACAGTTTGGGAAAGTAAAATCAAAAAGAATATTTTTTGGATAGTATTCATATTTAGTCTTTTAAAATGATTTAGGTCAATTAAAATTTCTGCTAAAGTTAAAAGAATTAAATTATAGTACCCGAAAAAAATCAATTAGTTGTCGGTTTTCAGTCTTTGATATTGATTTTTGAGATTGAAATTATTTGAAGCAAACCGGAATGATTTCGCCCGGAGCCAAACAATATTTAGTGACCAATTCCGGAGTAATTTTGCGAGTGTAATCTTCTTCAATTACAGTAAATCCGACACTTCTCAATTTATTAAAATAATCGCGCCCATAAATCCGCACGTGATCATATTGTCCGAAAATTTCAGTTCTTTCTTTCTGTCCGGTAATGGTGTCGTCAGAAAAAGTTGTTTCACGATTCAAGTCTTGCGGAATTTGTAAAATTGCCATTCCTCCGGGTTTCAAAACCCGATACAATTCCTGGATCGCTTTAGTATCATCCGGAATATGTTCTAAAACATGGTTGCAGAAAATAATGTCATAAGAATTATTGTTAAAAGGCAAATTGCAGATATCTGCTTTTACATCTGCCAAAGGCGAAAACAAATCGGTTGTGGTGTATTCGATGTTTTTTTGTTTTTTAAAACGTTTGTAAAATTCCTGTTCCGGAGCAAAATGCAATACTCTTAATACTGAATTTGTTTCAGTATCTCTCAGTTTTATTCGTTTGTTTTTTGAAATTGTAGAACCTGAAACAAGTTCAGGTTGAAAAAAGTCGGTTTCATTTTGAAGATACAGCCAAAGTAATCGGTGTCTTTCTAATGAAAGAGTACTTGGCGAAAGCACATTATTTCTTTGCTTTCCGTAGCCATAAGGCAAAAACATACGGAAACTCTTGCCGTCTATAGGGTCGGTGAAATTGTTTCCTTTTAAAAGAAAAGCCAAAACAGGACGTACCACAATACTCAAACGGATGAGAATAGGGCGGGGGATGGTGTTGAGAATAAGTTTAAACAGTTTTTTCATAGGTTATTTCACAGAGATTCGCAGAGAAAACACAAAGTGTCACAAAGTTTTATTTATGAATCGTTGAATGTTGTTTTAAAAATGACTTTAGTTATTTCACAGAGATTCGCAGAGAAACACAAAGGTTCGCAGAGAGTTAAATTTTATTTATAAATCTTTTGATATTGTTTTTTAAGATTTTACTATCAAAATTCATTAACAAACCCAGAGGATATTCACCAAGTTTCAGGTATGTCAATATCTGTGCAAAATGTACGTCAGTAAAACTTTCAACAGTTTTTAATTCAATTACAATTTTATTTTCAACTAATAAATCGATTCTGTATCCGTGATCTAATTGTATGTCTTTATAAATAATTGGTAAAGTTTTTTCTTTTTCAATTTTTAATCCGGCATTTTTTAATTCATAATACAGGCATTCCTGATATGCAGATTCTAAAAGTCCGGGACCAAGGTGTCGATGTACTTCAATGGCAAGTCCTATAACTTTGTAAGAAAGAGCATTTAATTCTTCGTGAATCTCTGTGTTTTCTTCGAGCATCTTTGTGTAATAATTACAAAACTAGCGCTTCTCTTCTAAACTCATCTTCCTCATTGCTCACAATTCCTAATGCTTTGTAGATATAAGCAAAAGTAGATAACAGTTCCGGTTTTCCGTCTATGATAGCCACATCGTGTTCAAAGTGAGCACTTGGTTTTCCGTCGGCAGTAGTAATTGTCCAGCCGTCTTTATGTTGTTTTATGTTTTTGGTTCCCATGTTTATCATCGGCTCAATGGCAACAACCATTCCTTCCACAAAAAGTTTTCCACGACCTTTTTTACCGTAATTCGGCATTTCGGGATCTTCGTGCATTTTTTGACCCAATCCGTGACCGACTAATTCGCGAACCACTCCATAACCGTAAGATTCGGTATATTTCTGAATTGCATTTCCTACGTCTTCTACACGATTTCCTACTTTGAATTCTCGTATGCCAACATAAAGAGATTCTTTGGTAACCTGTAGTAATCTTTTGGTCTCCGGAGCTACTTCTCCAATTTCAAAAGAATAAGCATGATCTCCGTGAAAACCGTTTTTATAAGCTCCGCAATCAACAGAGATTACATCGCCTTCCTGCAAAGGGGTATTATTTGGAATTCCGTGAACCACTTGAGAATTTGGGCTCATGCAAAGTGAATTCGGGAAACCATATAAACCCAGAAAACTTGGAACCGCTCCGTGGTCGCGGATGAATTCTTCGGCTAATTTGTCAAGATATAATGTAGTAACGCCAGGTTTAATTTCTCCGGCAATCATTCCTAAAGTTTTTGAAACAATCAAAGCACTTTCGCGCATCAATTCTATCTGCTCACGTGTTTTTGGGATAATCATAGTTCTTTATTTACAGTCGGCAAAAGTACGATTTTTGTTTGTAATTTTTTCATTTCCTTCTCTGGATGAGTTTTATCATATTTTTGTACCTTTTCGAATCTTATTTTTGTGCAAAATAAAAGATTATGAGTAAATATGTTTCTGCTTCCGAAGCTGTAAAAATAGTACAATCCAATGATCGTGTTTATATTCAGGCTGCTGCGGCCGCACCAACAGTATTGGCCAAAGCCCTGACCGAAAGAGCTGCCGAATTAAAAAATGTGGAAATATGTCATTTGCATACAGAAGGTGATGCTCCTTATGCCAATCCAGATTTAGCCGAAAGTTTTCATGTAAATTCTTTTTTTATAGGCAAAAATGTCAGACATACGTTGAAAGCCGGAAACGGATCTTATACTCCGGTTTTTTTGAGTGAGTTGCCTGTTTTATTCAGAAAAAGAGTCGTGCCGTTAGAGGTGGTTTTTATACATGTATCTCCACCGGATATTCACGGATATTGTTCTTTGGGGACTTCGGTAGAAGCGACTTTGGCAGCCATTGAAAGTGCTAAAACAGTAATTGCTCAGGTAAATCCGCGCATGCCACGAACTTTTGGCGACGGAATTCTTCATATTTCCGAGATTAATTATTTGGTTGAGGTAGATGAGCCTATTCATTGTCATGGCATTGGCGAAATTTCTGCTTTGGAAGAAAAGATAGGCGGATATGTGGCTAGTTTGATTGAGGACGAAAGTACATTGCAAATGGGGATTGGTTCAATTCCGAATGCCGTTTTAACCAAACTGACGAATCACAAAAATCTTGGTTTGCATACCGAAATGTTCTCTGACGGAGTTATTGATTTAATTGAAAAAAACGTAATCAATTGTAATTATAAAGGGATAAACAGAGGACGAGCTCTGGCTACATTTTTAATGGGCTCTCAACGTTTGTATGATTTTGTTCATGACAATCCGTTTGTAGAATTGCGCGAATCGTCTTATGTAAACGATACAGCCAATATTCGGAAAAACCCGAAAATGATAGCCATCAATTCGGCCATAGAAGTTGATATTACCGGACAGGTTTGTGCCGATTCTATTGGGACAAATATGTATTCAGGAGTAGGCGGACAAATGGATTTTGTGCGTGGGGCTTCGTTGAGTGATGGCGGAAAAGCCATTATTGCATTGCCGTCAATTACTTCAAGAGGAGAAAGCCGGATTGTTCCTTATCTTAAACAAGGGGCGGGAGTGGTTACAACTCGTTCGCACGTTCAATATATTATTACCGAAAATGGTATAGCCAATTTATATGGCAAAAGTTTAAAACAACGTGCTGCCGAATTGGTGAAAATTGCTCATCCGAATCATCAGGAATGGATAGGAAGGGAGTTTTATCATCATAATAAATAATATGACAGTCTGCAAAGTGTACCAAGTATGTTTTTTTGCCACTGATTTTACAGATTCTCGGCAGTGTTTCACTCCTATTCTTAAAGAAATCTGTGAGAATCTGTAAAATATGTTTGTGCCTGATTTTGTATTGAAAAAATCATCAATAATAATATCGTTATTTTTTTCATAATATTAGATTTTAGTTGGTGTAGCGCATGTCGAATCTGCCTTCTCTTATTTGATGTATCACTCCGTTTTTATCCTCTACATCAAACCAAAAAGTACCAGAGACTATATGTTTTACAGGATCAAGCTTGGTAATTTTTAATTCGCCAGTATGTATTTGTGTGGTATAAACAGGATCAGCCACATTATATATATAACATCCATAAATATTCCCGTCAATGGCTTCGTATAATTGGTACGTTTCTCCTTGAAAAATTGCTTTTTTTCTTGACACAAGTGATATCGATGTTAAATTAAAATTTGTGTCTTTATTATTAAATCCTATAGCAAAATGATACTCCCCATTAATTTTTTGATAAAAACAATTTCTTGAGTTATTATAATATCCCGGCATAAACGCCTTACCATCGAGCAGGCAGCCTATCCTCTTGGCACCTATCTGTGTTGCCGGGGGGAGTTTGTCTATCTCGGCAATGGGTTCTGATGGTTTTGCCGGATTGTCTTTTTCGCAGCCAATTATTGAAAAAATCATCAATAATAATATCGTTATTTTTTTCATAATATTAGATTTTAGTTAGTGTAGCGCATGTCGAATCTACCTTCTCTTATTTGATGTATCACTCCGTTTTTATCCTTTACATCAAACCAAAAAGTACCAGAGACTATATGTTTTATAGGATCAAGCTTGGTGATTTTTAATTCACCAGTATGTATTTGTGAAGTATAACTATTTGATGTTTTATATATATATGTAGCAAAAGCATTTTTATCTTGATTTTCGTAGAGATTATATGTATTACCTTGAACAATTGGTAATTTTGCAGTTCTTAAAGATATCCCTGTATAATTATTATTCTTGTCTTCGTTACTAAATCCTACTGCAAAATAATACTCCCCATTAATTTTTTGATAAAAACAGTTTCTTGAGTTATTATAATATCCCGGCATAAACGTCTTACCATCGAGCAGATAGCCTATCCTCTTGGCACCTATCTGTGTTGCCGGCGGGAGTTTGTCTATCTCGGCAATGGGTTCTGATGGTTTTGCCGAATCGTCTTTTTCGCAACAATTTAAAGTAAATGTTATAATGAGTAATAAGAATAAATTTTTCATATTTATTGATAATTAAAACGTTGAGAAAAATAATTTCTGACAGGAGCACTGTTAACTTGTATTTTGCTGTGGCTGTACAGAATTTGGCCGCTGGTAAGTGTCAGTTTGTATTTCCAGATGGCTCGGATATGTAAACGTAAGCTAGTGCGATCCCTAAATTTCGGGATTTCGTGCCCATAAACCAAATTGACAAAGTAAAGTTAAGAAATAGAAAACGGTAATGTTGCAGTTTTCTATTTCTTTAAAACAAAAATCCTGTAAAAGATAAAATAGATTTTTTGCTTAAACAGTTCGGCAAGAAATTATGGAAGTTTAGAGAATGACTTGGGGTAATTTTATTGGATTTATTCTAAAAAAAAAATGCCAATCTTTGTGTGCACGGAAAAAATTTCCGCGCAATCGTTACGCATATCCGAACGGTCGGATTATTTCGAAAAAGCTAAAGAAAAAATTAATTGCTAACCAAAAATATTTTAAAAATGAAAAACTTAAAATTTAAAACTACTCTGTTTATTATCTTTTTTATGGGGTTTATTTGCTATGGGTGTATCAATAGTACACCTAACAAATTTGAAAAAAATCAGAATACTCCTGAACAAGAAATTTTAGGTTCATGGATTTTAGAAAACGATTCAAGTACAAAAATTATTTTTTATAATGATGGTACTGTAAAAACCTACGAAGATGATAAATTACTGTATACGGATAATTATTCTATATCAAACAGTTGTCAAGGTACTTTAAGTGCCGATGGAATACTTTTTTTAAAATTCATTGATGGAAGTAATGGAGACATAGAATGTTATTATATAAATGGGATAAATGAAAATAATAACGGAATATTATCCTTAATGTCGGATAATGGTAATCTTTTAATTTACAAACGGCCTTAAATCGGTAATGTATCAGAGTTAGTAATAAAGATTATTCAATGATAAGTACTTGAAAACAAGGGTAAAATTAAAATTACCCGATGTCGCGGATATATCATCGCAAAGCACGGAAATTTTTTCCGTGCCCATAAACCAAATCGACAAAGTAAAGTTAAGAAATAGAAAAAGGCAATGTTGCAGTTTTCTATTTCTTTAAAACAAAAATCCTGTAAAAGATAAAATAGATTCTTTGCTTAAACAGTTCTGCAAGAAATTATGGAAGTTTAGAGAATGACTTAAGGGGTAATTTTATTGGATTTATTCTAAAAAAAATGCCAATCTTTGTGTGCACGGAATCCTGAAATTTCCTATCGTGTGGACACAAATGTATTTCTAGCCATTATGATGAATGTATTTCATCTTCTATGTCAACGTATTGTAATTGTCGGGATTAAAAAATTTAAACTATAAAAACACAATATATGCCTAAAAGTATAAAACTTGCCATACTATTGATTATCATGTTGATGGCAACAGAATTCGTGAGATGTTATCTTTATAACGAACTTACCTTCGACGGACCATTCGGAGGTAATTATTCTTTGAATTTATTGTTAATTGGTTTTTTAACCAATTTATTTATGGCCTTTAACATTAGTTATAGACAAGGCTGGGCAAGGTTTATTCTAATTGTTTTTTATTTAGTAGAAACGTTTATAATGATCCCCTCAATTTTGTATGATTTTAACGAAAACTTAAATATTGGAATTGTTACTATAATTAAAAAATTACTCCAGCTATCTGTTTTGATTATTCTATTTAGTGGTGATTCAAACAAATGGTTTAATTTAAAAAACAACCCAAGTAGTGCTGATATTAAACCAAAAACAAATTAGCCTTTCAAACCAAAAGTCAATATAAAAATAAATCCCCCGCTGCAAAGTCTCCTGACTTTGCGGAATATTTTTATCTTAGGTAAAATTTTGATCCAAAATGTTGCGAATATATCAACGATAAGCTAGTGTTTTAAAACCAAATTCTATGATTAAATACAATAGCTATGATTGAAAAGTCTTTTCCTATATTTTACGCAAAGTCAGGAGATTTTACACAGCGGGTTACAACACTTTACAACGATCAAACAAGTTTTAAAAAGGTAAAAAACCAAACAATTACTATATTATCTCCAACTCCCTTTATGCTAAAACAATCTTAAAATTTCAATCTTTGGATGATAAACCAAAAACAAAATCCAATTTTTAATTACATTTGCCTCCACAAAAATCTACTATTATGTTTGGAATTGGCGGTTCAGAATTAATTTTTATCATACTTATTGCGGTAATGCTTTTTGGTGCTGACAAAATTCCCGAAATTGCCCGTACTTTAGGAAAAGGAATGGCTCAGTTAAAGAACGCTACCGAAGACATAAAAACAGAAATCACCAAAAGTGCCGAAGAAAACGGCCTTGACATGAAATCACTTACCGCTGGAATTAGCGAAGAAATAAAAGATGTAAAACAGGGTTTCAACAAAATGGTGAGCGATATAACTCCGGAAGATCCTTTAAATATCAAATCTATTTCGCAAGATATTAACTCAGAGATAAGTCAGGTAAAAACAAATATCGAAGATATTCCCGAAGGACCTATAAAAAGACAATCTTAATGCTTGATAAATTAATTGCTCTCGACAAATCGCTATTTGTTTATTTGAATGGTCTAGGTTCCGAAACTTTTGACAGTTTTTGGCTTTTAATTACCAAACAAACCTCGTGGATTCCATTATTTCTGTTACTTGCCTATATCATTTACAGAAAAATGGGCTTGAAACAAACCGTAATCTTACTTCTTTTTGTCGCAGCTTTAGTTACCATTACAGATCAAACCGCTAATTTATTCAAACATGGATTTGCCCGTTTGCGCCCATGCAACGATTCCGAAATAAACTCTTTAATTCGAATTGTAAAATCTACCAAATCTTTTAGTTTTTTCTCGGGTCATGCCGCAAACTCTATGGCTGTTTGTCTTTTTGTTTTTTTAAATCTAAAGAAATATTTCTCTAAATATTTCAGATTTATCTTCTTTTGGCCTTTGATTTTTGCTTACAGCCGAATTTACCTCGGACTTCATTTTCCGTTAGACATCCTTACAGGATATGCTATTGGAGCAACTTACGGATTTTTGATGTTTCAGGTTTACAAAAAAGCAAAAACCAACTATTTTCCGGAAGAATAGATTAATTTGAAATCACTCTGCTTACAGTCAATCCGTCTCTTATTGGTAATAAAACCGTTTCTACTCTCGGATCGTTTTTAAGAAGTTGATTGTATTCTAAAAGTACTTTTGTACTCATATCATTCTTATGTACCGGTTCTAAAACCTTTCCGCTCCACAATACATTATCCGACAAAATGATTCCGCCAATATTCATCATCGGAACAATCATATTGAAATAATTAATATAATTTTCCTTATCGGCATCGATAAAAACCAAATCAAATTTTAAATCAAGAGTCGGAATAATATCGGTTGCTTCGCCCAAATGTTGTACAATTTGATTTCCCCAAGGCGACAAATCAAAATATTTTCTCTGAAAATCAACCAATTCTTCTTTGATATCAATCGTGTGTAAAATACCATTTGACTGCATTCCTTCGCACAAACACAAAGCCGAATATCCCGTATATGTTCCGATTTCTAAAATATTTACAGGACGTATCAGTTTAGACAACATACTCAAAACTCTACCCTGAAAATGACCACTCAACATTCGTGGCAACAAAATTTTCTGATAAGTTTCCTTATTTAATTTAGCCAACAATTCAGGTTCATTCTGCGAATGTTGTTCAATATAATCTTCCAGTTCTTGAGATATGAAATGCATTTTCTGTATTTTTTGCCAAAGTTATCAAAATAACAAATCTACAAATCAACAATTGTCATTAAATTTGCCGCATGCAAATCGAAAAGAAAGACATCAGAGCGTTATCAAAAGAAGAATTAAGAACTTTTTTTGAGACCAATGGAGACAAATCCTTTAGAGGAAATCAGGTATATGAATGGTTGTGGAGCAAAGGCGCACACAGTTTTGAAGACATGACCAACCTCTCTAAAGGCACGAGAGCTATGCTCGAAAACCATTTTGTCATCAACCATATCAAGGTCGATCAAATGCAACGAAGCAGCGACGGAACTGTTAAAAACGCCGTTCGCCTACATGATGGATTAATTGTTGAATCTGTTTTAATTCCAACAGAAACCAGAACTACTGCCTGTGTTTCGAGCCAGGTGGGTTGCAGTTTGGATTGTAATTTCTGCGCTACTGCCCGATTGAAAAGAATGAGAAATCTTAATCCTGACGAAATTTATGATCAGGTAATTGCCATAGATAAAGAAAGTCGTTTGTATTACAATCACCCACTTTCGAATATTGTTTTCATGGGAATGGGAGAACCTTTGATGAATTATAATAATGTAATCAAAGCTATCGAAATGATTACTTCTGATGAAGGTTTAGGAATGTCTCCAAAAAGAATTACGGTTTCTACTTCGGGAATTCCAAAATTAATCAAGAAAATGGCCGATGACGGAGTGAAATTCAAATTGGCTGTTTCATTACACTCAGCAATTGACGAAATTCGTTCCAGGATTATGCCTTTTAGCGTCAATTTTCCATTGGTCGATTTGCGTGAATCACTGGAATATTGGTATTATAAAACCCGAAGCAAAATCACTTATGAATATGTGGTTTGGAAAGGAATAAACGACAATACAGCTTCTATCAATGCTTTGGTAAAGTTTTGCAAATATGTTCCATGCAAGGTAAACCTGATAGAATACAATCCGATCGATGACGGAGAATTTCAACAAGCCGCTCCAGAAATTATCGATGCTTACATAAAAGCATTATCAGACAACGATATTGTGGCCAAAGTAAGACGAAGTCGCGGAAAAGACATTGATGCCGCTTGCGGTCAATTGGCAAACAAAGAAGCATAAAAAAACGTCTCGCAATTGAGACGTTTTTTATGCTTTGAAAATTTAAAATCTGATTACTTTTTACCTAAAGTAATAGTCGTAGAGAATCCTCCAATGATAACAACTGCCGAATCATCGCATGTTCCATCTCCATAATCAATGCTTGCTGTACTTATGTTTTTCGTAAAAACAATGATTCCTTTTACAATATGAACACAATTTTGCTTTAAGACTAATGGTTCTGTAACATTAGCAGTAATAGTCCCTTTTGGAGAAACCATAACCTGTGAACCTGTAACTTTAAACACATTATCACTAGAATCTTCAGTAGTATCAGCACCTTCAACTAATTCAACAACTCTGTTTCCTTTAAAAGTTCTCACAACTCCATTCTTGGTCTGCGTAACCGTAAAATCAATTACTACATCAAAAACAGGATGAACTTCTGCAAGAAGATCGGTCGGTTTTTTAGACACTGTTATCAGTTTAGTTCCTTTTACAGAAAAACCATTGTGATGGAAATTGTCGAAATTACAAGTTATAGTATAAGAAGATTGACCAAATTCCAGATTTCCACTTATAATTATTTTTCCTTTTAAAACATTTCCATTAGGCAATAGACAACCTTCGTTACCAAAATCGACTGTTCTGGTCCATTTTTCAGATGAAACAACAGTATTTACTGTAGCACATGTAGGCAAAGAGCCTTGCGAAGAATCTCCTCCTCTACCATTATTCCCCGATTGCTGACCAAACTGTTCTATAACAATTCTTGAAATATCATCCGACATTGCATCGACACTGGCACTAACAGCAATATCTTCTGTTTCTATGGTCGAAGTTTGCTTATTTGCATCTTCCTGATTGCACGATAGAGTAATAAAACCGAGCAATACAACTAACAATCCAATTTTTACTTTCATATTTACTTATTTTTTAAATTATCAAAACCAATGTTAACTTCAAATGTACAAAAGAATTAGTTAAAAAATCATACATTTGGCTTTCACAATAACTGACAAAACAAGCTTTTTGATTTAAATGAATATTACCGCTCAGATAAAACAGCCCATTCAAACAGAAATGGAACTCTTTGAAAAAAAGTTCCATGAATCAATGTCTTCAAAAGTTGCTTTACTCAACAGAATTACCTACTACATTGTAAACCGAAAAGGAAAACAAATGCGACCAATGTTTGTTTTTCTTACCGCCAAAATGATTTCTGAAGGCACCGTAAACGAAAGAACCTACAGAGGTGCTTCGGTTATTGAATTGATTCACACAGCAACTTTGGTTCACGATGATGTGGTGGATGACAGTAACAGAAGACGCGGATTTTTCTCTATCAATGCACTTTGGAAAAACAAAATTGCTGTTTTGGTTGGCGATTATCTTCTTTCAAAAGGATTATTGCTTTCTATAGACAACGGTGATTTCGATTTATTGCGAATTATCTCGGTTGCCGTTAGAGAAATGAGCGAAGGAGAATTACTTCAAATTGAAAAAGCCCGAAGACTCGACATTACCGAAGAGGTTTATTACGAAATCATACGTCAAAAAACAGCTACTTTAATTGCTGCCTGTTGTGCTTTGGGAGCTCGTTCGGTTACCGAAGATGATGTTTTGGTTGAAAAAATGCGGAAATTTGGTGAGCTTATAGGAATGGCTTTTCAAATAAAAGACGATTTATTTGACTATACTGATGAAGCCATTGGAAAACCTACCGGAATTGACATCAAAGAACAAAAAATGACTTTACCGCTTATTTATGTTCTGAACAATTGTACTTCAAAAGAAAAAAGTTGGCTCATCAATTCAATAAAAAATCATAACAAAGACAAAAAGCGGGTAAAAGAAGTAATTGCCTTTGTAAAAAATAACGGCGGACTACTTTATGCCGAAAACAAAATGGTAGAATTTCAGAAAGAAGCACTTTCTATTTTAGAAAAATTCCCGGAATCTGAGTTCAAATCAGCTTTAACTTTGATGGTAAATTATGTAATTGAGAGAAAGAAATAATTTTTACCAAACCACATTAAAAAACCCTTTTCCGAATTTCTTAATTCAGAATAAGGGTTTTACTTTTTAAAAACTTTATACCTTTGCGTCTTGCAACTTTCAAACTCATAAATTGATTTCAAAAGCTTCCATAGATACCGTTTTCGAAACTGCCCGGGTTGAGGAGGTTATTGGCGATTTTGTACAACTCAAACGAGCAGGAAGCAACCTAAAAGGGCTCAGCCCTTTTTCTGATGAACGTTCGCCTTCTTTCATGGTTTCTCCGGTAAAACAAATCTGGAAAGATTTCAGTTCCGGAAAAGGAGGAAATGCCGTGGCTTTTCTGATGGAACACGAACATTTTTCGTATCCTGAAGCCATTCGCTATCTGGCAAAGAAATACAATATTGAACTGGAAGAAACCGAACAAACCGATGCCGAAAAGGAATCGACCGACAAACGCGAAAGCATGTATCTGGTTTCGGAATTTGCTAAAAAATATTTTCAGGACACTCTTATAAATTCTGAAGAAGGGAAAGCTATCGGACTTTCTTATTTCAAAGAAAGGGGTTTTTCTAACGACACCATCAAAAAATTCGGACTTGGTTATTCTCCCGAAACCTGGGATGCTTTTACCAAAGAAGCTTTGGGCAAAGGCTACAAACTCGAATTTCTGGAAAGCACCGGATTAACAATTCCAAGAGAAGACCGTCCTTTTGACCGTTTCAAAGGCCGTGTAATGTTCCCTATTCAAAGTATGTCGGGACGGACTTTGGGTTTTGGAGGACGAATTCTTACTAACGATAAAAAAGCGGCAAAATATCTCAATTCGCCCGAAAGCGACATTTACCACAAAAGCAAAGTACTTTACGGTATTTTTCAGGCAAAACAATCTATCGCCAAGCAAAACAATTGTTATCTGGTAGAAGGTTATACTGATGTAATTCAGTTTAGCCAGGCCGGAATTGAAAACGTGGTCGCTTCTTCAGGAACTGCTTTAACCCCTGATCAAATCCGACTTATCAACAGATTAACCAAAAACATCACTGTTCTTTTTGACGGTGATGCTGCCGGACTTCGTGCTTCTATCCGCGGAATTGACCTGATTCTGGAAGAAGGTATGAATGTAAAAATCTGTACTTTTCCTGACGGAGAAGATCCTGACAGTTTTGCAAGAAAAAATTCACACGATGAATTGACTGCTTATTTAGAAACAAATTCAAAAGACTTTATTCAATTTAAAGCTTCGTTATTGATAAATGAAGCCAAAAATGATCCTATAAAAAAAGCCGATTTGATTCGTGACATGGTTACGAGTATTTCAAAAATTCCGGATAGAATTCAACGCGAAATTTACATTCAGGAATGTTCCCGAATTATGGATATTTCAGAGCAGGTTTTGGTGAGTACTTTGGCACAATTGGTCAAAAAAGACATTGCTGAAATTGGAAAAAAGCACAAACAGGAACAAAAAGCTTTCGAAATCGTTAAAAACGAAAATCCGGAAGCGCTGCCTAAAATTGATATTCTTTATGAATTGGAACGTAAAATCATCGAAATCCTTCTGCTTTACGGAAATGTTGAAGAAGAATTCGAAGATGTTTTAATGAGAAGTAATGAAGAAGGAGAAATAGAAACTGTTAGCGAAAAAAACAAACACAAGGTTTATCAACGAATTTATTTGAGTCTTCAGGAAGATGAAGTAGAACTGACAAATCCGGTTTTCAAAGCTGTTTACAACAACTTGATTGCTTTTTTTCATGAAAACGAAAAGTTCAATATCGAACAATATTTAATGCAACTCGAACCTGAATTGGCACAGGAAGTAACCGACATTTTGATGGAAGATGAAAAATTTGTCTTGAGCAATTGGGAAGGACAAAACATCTTTATAAAAGAAAAAAATCATTCCATAGAACAATTTGTCTCTGAAACGATTTTAACTTTAAGATGGTATCTTGTAAAAAAGATTATTGCCGAATTAATGAATGAAATGAGCCGGGATCAGGAAGCCGATAATACCGAAGCCATGTCGATGATAAAAGATTATCTGGAGCTTACTAACTTTTTCTCTAAAAAACTCGGAAGAGTGATTTATCAATAATTCTAAACAATTTCCAATGATTTGGCTTTATTTATCAAATCTACAAGATTGGTTACATGCAATTTTGCCAATAAACGCAACTTGTAAGTACTGATAGTTTTTTCGTTTAAACCAAGAATTTTTGCTATCTCGTTATTCTTCTTGCCATCGCTTAAATAGCGTAAAACTTCCACTTCCCTAATCGAAATTTTTCGATACAAACGTTCGTGTCTGTTTTGTTTTGCAATTAATGCCAACTTTTTCTTGACCTCTTCATTAAAAATTACCTCACCTTCATTCACCCTGTATATAGTGGTTGCCAAATATTGAAGACTTGAATTTTTATGCACAAAAGCAGAAACTCCGGCCTTTATAGAATTGGGAGTATAAATACTTTCAGACAAATTGGTAAACAAAATAAGTTTAGTATTCGGATATTTCTTTGTGGTTGCTTTTATGACATTTATACTCGAAAGACCCGCCAATTCAAGATCTACAATTAAAACATCTATTTGTTCATTTTCTAAAATTTCTAAAACAGAATCAAAATTATCTGCATTGTGGGTTATAGAAACATCATTATGATCCTTAAAATAGGAGTTAATCCCAAAATGAACTACAGGATTATTATCGGCTAAGCATACATTAATCATATTGTCAAATATTTAAGACTAATTAACAAAAAAACTATTACGTAAATATAAAAAAATATTTACTCTATCTGTCAAATATCCCAGAGAAAATCTTACAATTTAAAACTTTTAGGTATCACACAAACAGGAATCGGATTCATTTTATGTTGATTAACAGTATTTAATCTTTTGTAAATCTGAAAAACTTCTAATTCTCTTTCAGACAAAATCGTATCGATTTCTCCTGATTCAAAAACTTTCATTGCCCATTCCAGTTCGCTGTAGGTTGCACCTAACTGATCTTCATCGCTTCGATCATCGCCAAACAAGCCGTCTGTAGGAGGAGCATTCAAAATAGATTGAGGAATCTGTAATAATTCTCCCAAAGCATACACTTCTGATTTCATCAAATCAGCAATCGGGCTCACATCTACCCCACCATCTCCGTATTTAGTATAAAAACCAACTCCAAAATCTTCAATTTTATTTCCTGTTCCGGCAACCAAAAGACCGTGAATTCCGGCAAAATAATACAAAGTGGTCATTCTTAAACGCGATCTTGTATTGGCCAAAGCAAGATTTAACTTGTCAATATCAGAACTTTCAGGAACCTGCTTTTTGAAATCTTCAAACACAGAAGTCAAATCAGACTTAACATCAGAAACATTCGAAAACCGCGCTTTCAACTGCTCAATATGCTCTCTGCCTCTCGAAACCTGACTTTCTGCCTGATGAATTGGCATTTCAACACACAAAACAGGCAATCCGGTTTGCGCACAAAGCGTAGATGTTACCGCCGAATCAATTCCTCCCGAAATCCCAATCACATATCCGTTTACTTTTGATTTCTCAGCATATTCTTTCAGCCAATTCACAATAAATTCGTTTACCTTCTCCACCTGTATTGTATTCTTTTTTTGCATAGTATTTTTTGATGTTTTTAAAAACTGCAATGTATATTTGCAAAATTATATTTTAAAAAGCTTTTTCCCGCATTTATTTTCAAGGGAAAACTCCAAAAAACAAATTCAGAAATGAAAAAATTACTGATTCTAACTTTATTATCGATTGCTTTTTTCTCTTGCGATAAAAAATCGAAAATTGAAAAACAAGTAGAAGAAATTCCGGCCAACTTAAAAGTAGAGCGATTTGACAAGGTTTTTTTTGAAACTCCTTCATCTCAATTACCTCAGCTAAAAAAGAAATTCCCTCAATTTTTCCCAACAGATGTTCCTGACAATGTTTGGACAGAAAAAATGGCTAATCCGCTTTGGCGTGAACTTTACACCGAAGTTCAGAAAGAATTTGGTGATTTTAAAACCGAGAAAAAGGAAATAGAAGATTTTTACAAACACGCAAAGTTTTATTTTCCTAAAACCAAAACTCCTAAAATCTACACTTTAATTTATGAAATGGACTACAACTACAAGGCTATTTATGCCGATAGTATTGTTTTGATTTCTCTTGAAATGTATCTTGGAAAAGATCATAAATTCTATGAATATCCGGCTTATTTGAAACAAAACTTCGAAAAAAGACAAATGATGCCCGACTTAGCTTCGAGTTTTGCTTCATCAAAAATTCCGCCTCCGTCAGACAAAACATTGCTTTCGCAAATGATTTATGCCGGAAAAGAATTGTATTTAAAAGATCTTTTGCTTCCTAATTATACAGATGCTGAGAAAATTGGCTATAAACCAGAACAAATTACCTGGTGCAACGAAAACGAAGCTTATATGTGGAGTTATTTCATTGAAGACAAAATTCTTTATAGCACCGACTCCAGATTGCCGAATCGTTTCATCAATATAGCACCGTTTTCAAAATTTTATCTTGAAATCGACAACGAATCACCGGGAAAAGTCGGTACTTGGGTAGGATGGCAAATTGTACGTTCTTTTATGAAAAACAACGATGTACCTTTACAAAAAATGCTGATGATGAACGCTGACGAAATTTTTAACAAATCAAAATACAAGCCTAAAAAAAATGAGTAATATTCACACTTCCGAAATAAAATTTACTGTCGAATTAGACGAAAACAAAATCCCTGAAAACTTACTTTGGTCAGCAACCGATGGAGGTGTTGAGAACGAAGAATCAAAAGCGATCATGCTTTCGGTTTGGGACAGCAAAGCCAAAGAAAGCATGCGCATTGATTTGTGGACCAAAGATATGCCGGTAGATGAAATGAAGATTTTCTTTCACCAAACATTGGTTTCTATGGCCGACACTTTTCAACGTGCTACGGGTGATGAGAAAATGAGCGACACCATGAGAGATTTCTGCGAATATTTTGCAGAAAAATTAGAATTAAAACAATAATCGATAGTTCAAAAAGTCGAACAAAAAATATAAAAAAGATGAACAAAAAAGTAATCCTGATGATTCTTGATGGCTGGGGAAAATCTCCTGACCCGAAAGTTTCAGCAATAGACAACGCAAATGTGCCTTTCATCAACAGCTTATATACAAAATATGCTCACGCCCAACTGAGAACCGATGGTTTAAATGTAGGTTTACCCGAAGGTCAAATGGGGAATTCGGAAGTGGGACACATGAATTTAGGTGCCGGACGAATTGTTTATCAGGATTTGGCCAAAATCAATTTGGCTGTTGAGAACAAAACCATGAACCAAGAACCGGTTTTGGTCGAAGCTTTTGAGTATGCTAAGAAAAACAATGTAAACGTTCATATTTTAGGATTGGTTTCTGATGGAGGTGTACATTCTCACACTTCGCATTTACGTTGTCTGATTGATTCGGCACAGGAATTTGGATTAGAAAAAGTATTCGTTCACGCTTTTACCGATGGCCGTGATGTAGATCCTAAATCCGGGAAAAAATATATTGAAAGTTTAGAGAAACATCTTTCTAAAACTTCTGCAAAACTGGCTTCGGTTGTGGGAAGATATTATGCAATGGATCGTGACAAACGTTGGGAAAGAGTAAAAATCGCCTATGATTTGGTTGTAAACGGTCTTGGAAAACATTCTTCTAATGTCGTTCAAAGTATCAAAGAAAGTTACGCTCAACATATTACCGATGAATTTCTGGAACCTATTGTTATGGTCGATGCTAATGACAAACCTTTGGCAACCATTCAGGAAAATGATGTTGTGATTTTCTTCAATTTCAGAACCGACAGGGGAAGACAATTGACCGAAGCTTTATCGCAAAAAGATTTTCATGAACAAAACATGCACAAAATGAATCTTCATTATGTGACCATGACCAATTATGACGAAACCTACGAAAACGTAAATGTTATTTACAACAAAGACAACATTACTGAAACTTTGGGTGAAGTATTGGCTAAAAACAACAAAAAACAAATCCGTATTGCCGAAACCGAGAAATATCCGCACGTGACGTTTTTCTTTTCGGGCGGACAGGAAGAACCTTTTGAAGGCGAAACCCGTATTTTGAAAAGCTCTCCAAAAGTAGCCACTTATGATTTGAAACCGGAAATGAGTGCTTTTGAATTGACCGATGCTCTGGTTCCCGAATTGCAAAAAGGAGAGGTTGATTTTGTGTGTCTGAATTTTGCCAACGGAGATATGGTGGGACACACCGGAGATATGGAAGCTGCTATTAAAGCCTGCGAAGCTGTTGACCAATGTGTAGAAAAAGTGATTACCGCCGCACTAGAAAACAACTATACTACTCTTGTAATTGCCGATCACGGAAACTGCGAAACTATGATAAATCCTGACGGAACGCCAAATACAGCACATACCACCAATCCGGTTCCGCTGATTTTGGTTGACAAAGAATTAAAACAAATTCACGATGGTGTTTTAGGAGACATTGCTCCGACCATTTTGGATTTAATGGGAATTGAAAAACCTGCCGCAATGACAAGGAGTTCATTATTATAATCAGATAATTTATTTCCCGATTTATATCTAAAAAAAGCTCTGTTCTTAATACAATTAAGAATAGAGCTTTTTAATTTTTATTAATGAAATGCCGGCTATAAACAACTAAACAATTCAACTATCTTAAAAACAAAGATTTCTTTTACAATTTAATAATACAACCACGATCTTTAATTAATATTCTGATTACCTTTTATTTAAGTTCCCGAAGTAGGTTTGTAAAAAATTAAACAACCTAAAACAATGAAAAACAATTATTTACTTCTGGTTCTTTTATTAGTAGGAATTACAAGTTTTGCCCAAATCACACCAACCACTTACAGAGGTGCTTTTGCTCCGGCTCCCGAGCCAATGTGGACAGATTCCTGGACAAACTTTGACCCTCAAAATGCTGATTATCCTACACCAAATTGGGATATAACTGCAAACATTACTACAGATACTCACTGGACTACAGGAAATACTTATTATTTAAAAAACCAAATTTATGTAAAAAACAATGCAACACTTACTATCGATCCGGGTGTAATAATCCGTGCCGATCATACTGCTACCGGCGCAGGCTTATTTGTAACCAAAGGATCAAAAGTAATCGCCATAGGAACAGCCGAAAGACCAATTGTGTTTACCTCAGACAAGGCTCCCGGAAAAAGACAAAAAGGAGATTGGGGAGGAATTATTTTGCTTGGAAAAGCTACTATCAACATCAATAACGGATATAATAACATTGAAGGAATTTCACCAAGCAGAGATACCGAATACGGTGGAGGTTTAACTCCTGATGATAATGATAATTCAGGTGTGTTGAAATATGTCAGAATTGAATTTGCCGGATATGTATATGCTACAAATCAGGAAATAAATGGTTTGACCTTTGGTGCAGTTGGAAGAGGAACTACAATCGATTATGTTCAGGTTTCACACTCCAATGACGATTCATTTGAATGGTTTGGCGGAACAGTAAACTGTAAACATTTGGTAGCTTTTAGAGGACTTGACGATGATTTTGATACCGATAATGGTTTCAGCGGAGATGTTCAGTTTTGTTTAGGAATAAGAGACCCTCAGATTTCTGACAATCCTTTAATTTCAACTTCAGAAGGTTTTGAATCCGACAACAATTACGAAGGGTCATCCGCTTGGCCGTACACTTCAGCCATTTTCTCAAACTGCACTATGATCGGGCCTACTTACAGATTATTATTACCTAAGGGAGGCACATTGGCCAGCGGATATAAGAGAGTTGCCCGATTGAGAAAAAATACCCAACTGCAAATTCATAATTCTGTTTTTATAGATTATCTTGAAGGCATTTCTATAGAGGGGATTGAAACAGAAACCAATGCCCTAAATAACGAACTGAAATTCAGAAATAACGTTTTAGCAAACATTTTAAGACCATCTAAACTACTGGCAATTAATGCCCCGGGAACCATTACATCCGGCAACAACCCTGCATTTAATATGGAAAGTTGGTTTTATAGTAATAATAACGAATACAATGCGCATACTACAAGTTTTGATTTACTGATAAAGCCTTATGATTTGACAGATGCAACAATTTATACCGGTCTGGATTACAGACCCACTCAGGGATCAATTCTTGCTTCGGGAGCCGATTTTGGAGACAGCGTTTTAGAAGTAAATGATGTTCCTTTTAATACAGAATTCAGCCTAAAGATATATCCAAATCCATCTTCTGCAAATTTCAAATTAAATTATATCTCTTCTAATAATGAAGATGTAGAAATTACCACCTACGATTTTACAGGTAAATTAATTGAATCGCATCATGTAGAATATGACGAAATCGACAATCAGCAAATAGGCGATGAATATAATGCAGGTATTTATATGATCTCTTTAAAACAAGGAGAAATTATTAAAACAGTTAAAGTTATCAAAAACTAATTTACAGTAAATCGAATACCGATAGATTCCTATCGTGTTCGTGCGATAGGTTAAGTTGGGACATGTTCTAGTCAGGTCGGGGCATTATTTAATTAGGAATATGGCGTTTTAGAGAGCTTAATTTTATAAAATTGGAGAATTTATTTCAATTGTAGTTCTTAGATCGTAATTTCTAAAAACGTATTATAGTTAATAATTGTTTTCTCCTTTAATTTAAAATTTATAAGATCGTTGTAAAGTGTTGTAATCTATAGATAATTGCAATAATGTGAATGAAATTAATGCTTTGTTTTTAGATTTTAGAGCTTTAATCAAATTGTTGTCTTTGATTGCATAATATTGAAAACCTTTGATGTGATCGGGTTCTATTTTCAGATTTTTTGTGTAGTAATTGTCGTCAAATAATTCTGATAATGTAGCTAACAAGGATTCTTCTCGTTCTATTGCAAGTTCTTTTTTCAATCTTTTTGTTTTCCCGTTAATAGAATTTATTATCGGATCAATTGGTAATTTTCCGCCCAAAAGTCCTAACAGATGAACAGGTTTAAAGTCGCCCGCAGTTTTGAGATGGCGTTCTGCCTGAGTGTATTTTTTAGCTGGTTGCTGAAGGATTCCTAATTCCACAGCGTCTAACTCCGGTTGTTTTGTGATTTTTACTTCTTCCAGTTGTGTTGTTTTTGCAACCATTTCTATATTTATCGAACCGGATTTATAATCGACTTCTGTGATAATCTTACGCTGAGAATCCAAATGGTTAGAAGATAAAACCAACTGGTCTCCAATTTTGGCTTCAATGCTGAATTCTCCTTTTTCATTTGAAACTGTTTCTTTTTCGTTGGCCAAATTGATTATGCTGACACTTTGTGCTGATGCATCTTTTACCACAATCTTTCCGTGAATTATTTTTTCATTTTGACAAAAAGCAAATTGATTGATGAGGAAAAATATAATTGAAAAGATGATTTTTGAAGACATAGTGTGTTGTTCACGGGTATTTGTAAATATATTGTTTCGACTTGAAATGTTAATGTTTTGAAAGTTTTAAAATTATGTTAATTAAATGCTGTAAAAAGTAAGAACGCAAATGGGAAGTTTTTATCTTTAACCCCAATTGTTTATTATTGATAATTTTATAGAAGAATGAAAAATTTAATAATTGCCAGTACGTCAACACTTCATGGTGGCGGATATTTAGAATATATTTTACCTGAATTAAAAAAGCATTTTGCTAATTGCAAGACTTTGATTTTTATTCCATTTGCAAGACCGGGAGGAATTTCACACGATGAATATACCGAAAAAGTAAAAGAAGTTTTTGCTAAGATTAATATTGGTGTGAAAGGATTACACGAGTTTGAAAACCCTGTTGAAGCAATTCAAAATGCAGAAGGAATTTTTACCGGAGGAGGAAATACTTTTTTGTTGGTAACCCAATTGTATAAATTGGGTTTAATGTCTGTTTTAAGTGAAGCTCTGAAGAATGGGGTTCCGTATTTAGGAACCAGTGCAGGTAGTAACATTACAGGATTAACAATGCAGACGACTAATGATATGCCTATAATTTATCCGCCAAGTTTTCAAACTTTGGGGGTAATTCCGTTTAATTTAAATCCGCATTATTTAGATCCTGATCCAAATTCTACCCACATGGGAGAAACCCGCGAAACCAGAATTAAAGAATTTCATCAATTTAATACAATTCCGGTTTTAGGTTTAAGGGAAGGAAGCTGGCTTGATGTAAAAGGAGATAAAGTGGTGTTGAAAGGAGTATTTTCTGCACGATTGTTCAGGCAAAACCAATTGCCGGAAGAATTTTCTACAGGAAGTGATTTAAGTTTCTTGAAATAATGGAAAAAGAAAAAGCCTCAAACAAAATATTTGAGGCTTTTTTTATGAGCGGAAGACGAGGCTCGAACTCGCGACAACCAGCTTGGAAGGCTGGAGCTCTACCAACTGAGCTACTTCCGCATTTGATGATTCTTTTAAAACTTTCATCTAAGTTTTGGAGCGGAAGACGAGGCTCGAACTCGCGACAACCAGCTTGGAAGGCTGGAGCTCTACCAACTGAGCTACTTCCGCATTTGATGATTCTTTGAAAACTTTCATCTAAAGTTTTGGAGCGGAAGACGAGGCTCGAACTCGCGACAACCAGCTTGGAAGGCTGGAGCTCTACCAACTGAGCTACTTCCGCAGTATTGTGGTGCAAATATAATATCAAATTTCTTTTATTTGCAAATGTTTTTTAGAAAAAAAATAAATGGTTTTGTTTTTGGATTTTTTGTAAAGTTTAAACAGTTCATTATTAGTTAAATGCAGTTTTGAATGTTTTTATTGTAGAAATAAATAATGCACATTATATATTCCCGGAATCTGCATTAGAACTAAAAATATAATTTAAACCACAAATTCCACGGATTAATTTGTGAAATCAATTACACAAACTACAATTTACCTGCATAGATTTACTTCGTCAGTTAGCTTCGTTCGGATTGTGGTTGATTTTAAAATTATTGTTCACACGATTAGGATATTTATCCGGCTTCGGCTCATTTATGGGATATTTTAGGTTTGTTATTTAATACAAACCAGTTGGTCAGTATTTTTAGATTGTAATGATGGATGATAAATGAAAAGACAGGATTTGTTTTTGATAATATTAATAATGTTGGCAGATAAATTTTTGGGCAATGCAGGGCAACCTTGACTTCGGCCTAGTCGATTTGTTTTTTGGACATATTCTTCCGAAACATAATCAGAAGCATGAACAACTACTCCGCGGGTTCTGGCGTTATCGTTCAATCCTTTTTCAATTCCGTCCAATTTCAAGGATAGTCCGTGTTTTCCTTTGTAGGTTTCTCCTGTAAGGTAGAAACCCAGACTGCTTTTGTGGGAATCTCTTTGATTTGAAAAGTCATTGGCAAATTCTTCTCCGGAGTTTTTTCCGTGAGCAACCAATGAATGGAATAAAACTATATTTTTTGTGAGGTCAATTACCCAAAGTCTTTTGTCTTTTGATGAAAGACTAAAGTCTATAATAGTTAAAATATCTTTATGAATTAATCCTTGTGATTTTAGATTAAAGAATCCTTCTAAGGCTATTGCGAAACTTTCTTTTTGTGGTAGTTCAAAATTGTTTGGGTTTAGATTTGTATAAATGAAATCCATACCGGATTCATTTTTTTTAGCTTTACTAATTGAATTAGTTCTTTTTTTAATAATATGGCTGTTGAGTGGAGTAAAGGCAAAAAGAGAAAAAACGAATATAGTTGAAATCGATTTGGATACCAGTTTTTTTAATGTCATGCTGTAATCTTTTAGGTTTAACTATTTGGTAATGTGTTTCTTGTGTTTTTTGACTTGGCAAATTTAATGCCAAAAAAAATCCCAAACCTAAAATAGATTTGGGATTGATGTTTCCGGGAAGTATTTTTTAAAACTCGTTATTGTTTTTAAAAACTTCCTGATTTACTTCGTCTATATAAGTAAGTACTTCTTCTTTTCCGATTCCTTCGGTAGATGAGGTGACAAAATATTGCGGCATTTCGGCCCAATTGTTGGCAAACATTTGTTTTTTGTATGCGGCAACGTGAGAATCTATTTTTACTTTGCTGATTTTGTCGGCTTTGGTAAAAATAATGCAGAACGGAATTTCGCTTTCTCCCATATAATTCATGAATTCAATATCGATTTTTTGTGCTTCGTGACGGATGTCTATCAATACAAAGGCGCAAACCAATTGTTCCCGTCTTTCAAAATAATCGGTAATGAATTGTTGAAAAACCGATTTGGTTTTTTTTGAAACTTTGGCATAACCATAACCGGGCAAATCAACCAAAAACCAATTGTTGTTGATTTTAAAATGGTTGATTAACTGTGTTTTTCCGGGTCTTCCCGAAGTTTTGGCCAAGTTTTTATGATTGGTCAACATGTTTATCAAAGACGATTTTCCAACATTGGAACGGCCAATAAAAGCATATTCCGGCAAGAAATCCTTAGGACATTTATCTACTTCTGAATTGCTTATTATGAATTCTGCGGTGTTGATTTTCATCTGTTGATGTTTGTTTTTGAATTGTAAATTGTTTTGTAATGTTACAAGTTGTTCTTTTCCAGCCATCCGGCCATGATTTGATTGAATTCATCCGGATGTTCCATCATGGCAGCGTGTCCGCATTTGTCAATCCAATACAAGCTTGAATTTGGCAATAAAGTATTGAATTCTTCAGCGACTTCCGGTGGAGTAACCTGGTCGTTTTTTCCCCAAATAATGCAGGTTGGAATGTGCATTTTTGGTAAATCTTTTGCCATATTATGACGGATGGCACTTTTTGCAATTGTAAGTGTTTTGATAAGTTTGATTCTGTCATTTGCCATTGCATAGACTTCGTCAATAATTTCTTTGGTTGCAATTTTTGGATCGTAGAAAACAGCTTCGGCTTTTTTCTGAATATAATCATAATCTCCGCGGCGTGGGTAGCTGTCTCCCATGGCACTTTCATAAAGACCGGAACTTCCGGTTATGATAAGTCCTAACATTTTTTCGGGATACATTTTGGCGTGGTACAAAGCAATGTGTCCGCCAAGTGAATTTCCAAGAAGAATTACTCTTTCAAATCCTTTGTAATCGATAAAATCTTTTAGGTATTTAGCAAAGGCTTTGACGTTTGTTTTTAGTATGTTTTGTGTATAAATAGGTAATTCAGGAATTACCACTTTGTAACCTTTTGAAGGAAAAAAATTGGCTACTCCTTCAAAATTACTCAAACCTCCCATTAATCCGTGAAGAATTATGATTGGAGTTCCTTCTCCGGCTTCAAAATACTTGTATTTTCCTTCTTTTGTTAACTCGTTTTCCATTCTGTTTTTTGACATTTCAAATTCCGACAAATATATGATTTTATCGCAAAAATTTTAAAAGTTGCTGTTTTTATCTTTTGTGGTTTTTGAAAATAGTTTTTGTTGGGAAATAGAGGTTTAAGAACGTGAATGTTGTTAAAGAATTTTTATGAGGTTTAATTATTCTATGTTTTTAGATAAAATAATGTGTGATTTTCTCAAATTTAGACGAATGCTTAAAAAATCAATAAAAAACTTAATTGATCGCGGTGTGTTGCTTTTAAGTGTTTAAAGATTAAAATGTTAAAACTTATTAACAAAGTGGTAGAAAGTGGTAAGAAGTGGTATTTATTTCTCTATATTTGCCTTTGAATCATGAAAATTGTAACTCATTGAAAACCATAATCGGGACATACGAATGTAAAGCAGATGCCAAAGGCAGATTGCTTTTGCCGGCTCCATTGAAGAAGCAGCTTGCTACTTCTTTGCAGGATGGTTTCGTTTTGAAACGTTCGGTTTTTGATAAATGTATTGAGTTGTGGCCGATGGCTGAGTGGGAGTTGATGATGGTGAAGATTAATAAGCTTAATCGTTTTAATAAAAAACACAATGATTTTATCAGAAAATTCACCGCGGGAGTTAAGCCAATCGAAATTGATGATTTGGGAAGAGTGTTGTTGCCGAAGGATTTGATGAATTATGGAGAGATTACTAAAGATGTAGTGTTTTCTTCTAAAGTGAATATAGTTGAGATTTGGGATAAAGATTTGTATGAAAAATCAATTTCTTATGAAGATGATGATTTTGCAAATTTAGCCGAAGAAGTAATGGGGAATTTAAATGACGACGAAAATGGAATATCATAATCCGGTTTTATTGAAAGAAACAGTTGATGGTTTAAATATTAAACCTGACGGGGTTTATGTAGATGTGACTTTTGGTGGAGGTGGTCATTCGAGAGAGATTCTTAGCAGATTGGGGCCGGAAGGGAAATTGTTTGCTTTTGATCAGGATGAAGATGCTTTGGCAAATGCTATATCAGACGAAAGATTTACATTAATAAATGAGAATTTCAGATTCATCAAAAGATTTTTGAGATTTTATGGTGTGAAAAGTGTTGATGGAATTTTGGCCGATTTAGGGGTTTCTTCTCATCAGTTTGATGTTCCTGAAAGAGGTTTCTCTACTCGATTTGATGCCGATTTGGATATGAGAATGAGTCAGAAAAATGATTTGAATGCTTATAAAGTGGTCAATGAATATGATGATGCAAATTTAAGAAGAGTATTCTATGATTATGGTGAATTGAAAAATGCACCTGCTCTGGCAAGAACAATTGTGGAAGCTAGAGAAGATGCGCCGATTAGTACTACTGATGAACTAAAAGAAGTATTAGCGAAATATTTGCCTGAAAGAGTTAAAAATAAAATTTTGGCTCAGATTTATCAGGCGATTCGAATAGAAGTAAATCAGGAAATGGATGTTTTGAAAGAATTTTTAGAACAATCATTGGAAATTTTGAAACCGGAAGGAAGATTAAGTGTGATTTCGTATCATTCATTGGAAGATCGTTTGGTAAAAAGATTCATCAAAAACGGAATGTTTGAAGGAGAACCAGAAAGAGATTTCTTTGGGAATTTTTCGGTTCCTTTTAAAACGGTAGGGAAATTAATTGTTCCGACTCCGGAAGAAATTAAAATAAATAACAGAGCTCGTAGTGCTAAGTTAAGAATTGCAGAAAAGCGATAAAGTTCTATGAAAAACGGGATTTACGGTATTTTAAAAGCAAGATTTCTTGTCGATGAAGACGCTAATAAAAATTGGCGTTTTATTCTTTTTATCATAGGTCTGGCTATTGTTATGATTTGGAATACCAACAGATATGAGCAAAAGATTTTCAGAATAGCCGAATTGACTATTGAAGTTAAGGAATTGCGTTCTGAGTTTGTTGACAGACGTTCTGAATTAATGGAATTGAAACTGGAATCGACTATAGAAAAGAAAATGAAGAATTATGGAATTAATCCTTCAACGGTTCCTCCAAAAAAGATAATGGTTAAAGCCGAAGAAAACAAAGGTTTTTTTGAAAAAATATGGAAGTAGAGAACAAAACGGTAACATTCAGGATTTATCTGGTTGCGTTTGTTATTTTATTCATGGCAATCGCAATTGTTGTTAAGCTCACCAATATTCAATGGGTTGAGGGCGACTATTATCGCGGATTGGCTAAAGAAAAAACGGTCAAAAGTTTTGTGATTCCGGCAAATAAAGGAAATATTTATTCGGCTGACGGAAGTTTACTGGCAACATCAATTCCGAATTATAAAATAAGATTTGATGCAGTAGCACCAAAAAAGCAGGATTTTAATGAGAATGTAGATGCTTTGGCTGATTCGCTTTCTGTTTTGTTGAAAAAACCAAGTAGTTTTTATCGATCTGAATTGAAACGGGCAAGAAGAAACCAAAACAGATATTATTTGGTTGCCAAAGATTTGAGTTTTACTCAATATATGAAAATCAAAAAGTTTCCTTTATTTAATTTGGGAGCTTACAAAGGAGGAATGATTACCGAACAACAAACAGTAAGAGAACATCCGATTGGGGGAATTGCTCAGAGAACTATTGGTTATTCGCGAATTGACGAGCACGGAAGACTTAGAGAAGCCGGAATTGAAGGAGCTTTCAGTAAATATTTGAACGGTAAAGACGGTCGGATTTTAAAACAAAAAATAGCAAAAGGTCAATGGAAACCTTTGCGCGATGATAATGAAGTAGAGCCAAGAGACGGTTATGATGTGGTTTCGACGATTGATGTTTACATTCAGGATATTGCGCACCATGCATTGTTGAAACAATTGGAAAGTTATGAAGCCGACCACGGTTGTGTGGTAGTAATGGAAACGAAAACCGGAGAGGTAAAAGCTATTTCGAATTTAGGAAGAGATTCTCAGGGAAATTATTACGAGAAGCTGAATTATGCTGTTGGAGAATCGCATGAGCCCGGATCTACTTTCAAATTGATGGATTTGATTGCGCTTTTGGATGATGAATTAGTTGATACTTCGGCTGTTTTTAACAGTTTTAACGGTAAAATTGTTTACAGGGGTAAGAAAGTAGCAGATTCTCATGAAGGAGGTTATGGGGAAATATCATTGGCAAGAGGATTCGAGGTTTCTTCAAACACGGTAATGGTTCAGGCAGTTTATGATAATTACAAAAATAATCCGCAGAAATTCGTTGACAGAATTAATAGTTACGGATTGAACAAACCACTTGGATTGCCATTTACAGGAGAAGGAAAACCTTATATTCCGCAGAGAACAGACAAAGGTTGGTCTGCAATTTCGCTTCCCTGGATGGCTTTTGGATATGGAGTTTCGGTCACGCCTTTGCAAACTCTGGCATTATATAATGCTGTTGCCAATAACGGGGAAATGATAAAACCCATTTTTGTCAAAGAAATAAAAGAATGGAATAAGACTATAAAACAATACAATAAGGAAGTTATCAATCCGAAAATATGCTCTGATGAAACGATTTTGAAAGTGAGAACCGTTTTGGAAAATGTGGTAAAAAGAGGAACCGGAAAAGCATTGTATTCAAAAGATTTTTCCATGGCCGGAAAAACAGGAACTGCTCAGGTAAATTATGCTAAAGACGGAGGTTCCGGAAAATATTATGCCTCATCTTTTGTGGGGTATTTTCCTGCCGATGAACCAAAATATTCCTGTATAGTTGTGGTTCATAAGCCAAGTACAGTCAATAATAATTATTATGGTGCCGATGTTGCCGGGCCGGTTTTTAAGAGAATTGCCCAAAAGATTTTTACAGATACACCTTCAACAAATGAGGTAAAAAATCTTCAGAAGAAAAACAAGATACAGGAAAGTAATTATAACCAATATTACGCTCAGATTGAAAGAAGAAACGGATTGGTTCCGAATGTAAAAGGACTGGCAGGAATGGATGCCGTAGCATTATTAGAAAATTTAGGTTTAAAAGTAAAAGTGAGAGGAATTGGAAAAGTCAAAAAACAATCTCTCAATGTGGGTGAAAAAATTTCGAAAGGTAAAACCATTTTATTAGAATTATCGTGATTATACTTAAAGACATATTGTACAAAGTGGCCATCGAATCTGTAAAAGGTTCTACCGATTTGGCTATAAAATCAATTGATTTTGATTCAAGAAAAATCGAGAATCAGGATCTTTTTGTGGCTATTCGCGGTACTTTGGCCGATGGTCATAATTATATAGAAAAAGCAATCAGCCTTGGTGCCGTTGCTGTTGTTTGCGAAGTTTTGCCCGAAAATATGAATTCTGCGGTAACGTATGTTCAGGTAGCAGATACCAATAAAGCTTTGGCTTATTTGGCAGCCAATTTTTATGGAAATCCGTCAAATGAGTTGAAATTAGTTGGAATTACAGGTACAAACGGGAAAACCACCATTGCAACATTGCTTTATCAACTGTTTAAAAAAGCAGGTTTCAAAACCGGATTACTTTCGACAGTAAAGAATATGATCGATGATGTAGAGTACAAAGCGACTCACACTACTCCGGATTCTCTTTCTATAAATAAATATTTGAGAGAGATGGTAAATGCAGGAGTGACTCATTGTTTTATGGAAGTAAGTTCTCACGGGATTCATCAAAAACGTACGGAAGGATTGCATTTTGTAGGTGGAATTTTCACCAATTTGTCGCACGATCATTTAGATTATCACGCTTCTTTTGCGGAATACAGAGATGTTAAAAAATCATTTTTTGACAGTTTAGAGAAATCAGCTTTTGTTTTATCAAATATTGATGATAAAAACGGAATGGTAATGATGCAAAACACCAAAGCCAGAAAGTTGACTTATGCTTTAAAATCGTATGCTGATTATAAAGGTCAGATTCTTGAAAATCAATTATCCGGATTGTTATTGAAAATCAATAATAACGAAGTTTGGACTCGTTTGATAGGTGCTTTCAACGGTTATAATGCTTTGGCAATCTACGGAACAGCGGTTGAATTGGGAATGGAATCTCTTGAGGTTTTAAGAATATTATCTGAATTAGAAAGTGTTTCCGGAAGATTTCAGTTTATAGTTTCAGAGCAAAATATTACAGCAATTGTTGATTATGCCCATACTCCCGATGCTCTTGAAAATGTTTTGAATACTATTAACGAAATCAGAACCAAAAACGAACAATTGATTACGGTTTTAGGTTGTGGTGGAGACAGAGATAAAGAGAAACGCCCAATGATGGCAAACATTGCTTCAAGTTTGAGCGATAAGATTATTCTGACTTCAGATAATCCGAGATCGGAAGATCCGGATATGATTATTTCTGAAATGGAAACAGGGGTAGAACCTCATAATCAAAGAAAAACAATTTCTATTTCCGACAGAAAACAGGCTATTAAAACCGCTTGTCAATTAGCAAATTATAATGATATTATTTTAATTGCCGGAAAGGGACACGAAACATATCAGGAAATTAAAGGGGTACGTCATCATTTTGACGATATGGAAATAGTAAAAGAACTTTTAGAACAACTCAAAAAATAGGAAATCATGTTGTATTATTTATTTGATTATTTACACAAGAATTTGAGTATGCCGGGAGCTGGAGTATTTCAGTATATCTCTTTCAGATCTGCTTTTGCAATCATTCTGTCCCTTTCTATCTCTACCATTTTTGGGAAAAAGATTATTAATTTCCTTAGAAGGCAACAAATTGGAGAAACGGTAAGAGAACTTGGTTTGGCAGGTCAAAATGAAAAAGCCGGAACTCCAACTATGGGAGGTTTAATCATCATAATAGCAACTTTGATTCCTGTATTGCTTCTTGCTAAACTTGATAATATCTATGTAATACTTTTGATTGTTGCTACTTTGTGGATGGGAACCATTGGTTTTATTGATGATTATATTAAAATATTCAAGAAAGATAAAGAAGGTCTGAAAGGTATTTTTAAAGTTTTCGGTCAGGTTGGACTTGGTTTAATCGTGGGTTCGGTTTTGTACTTACACCCGGGTGTAACGGTGAGAAAAGACACAGCTAAGTCGGTTGTTTATTCAACAACTTCTCAAAACGAAATTAAGCCAATGATTTTGGAAGAAAAATCGACAGCAACTACAATTCCTTTTTTCAAAAACAATGAATTTGATTATGCCGAATTATTGTCTTGGGCCGGTGACGGATATGAAAAATGGGCTTGGTTGGTGTTTATCCCAATTGTAATTTTCATTATTACAGCCGTTTCAAACGGAGCTAATTTAACCGATGGTATTGATGGTTTGGCCGCCGGGACTTCCGCAATTTCGGTATTTTCACTGGGTATTTTTACTTTTATTTCGGGTAATATTATGTTGTCGAATTATTTGAATGTAATGTACATTCCGCATTCTGGAGAAATGACGGTTTTTATTATGGCATTTGTGGGAGCATTAGTCGGATTTTTATGGTATAATTCATATCCGGCTTCGGTTTTTATGGGAGATACCGGAAGTTTGACAATCGGTGGAATCATTGCTGTTTTAGCAATTTCAGTGAGAAAAGAAATGCTAATTCCGTTGTTGTGCGGAATATTTTTGGTTGAGAATTTTTCGGTGGTACTTCAGGTGAGTTATTTCAAATACACTAAAAAACGTTTTGGAGAAGGAAGAAGAATTTTCTTGATGTCGCCACTTCATCACCATTATCAGAAAAAAGGGTATCACGAAAGTAAGATTGTAACCCGTTTTTGGATTGTAGGAATTCTATTAGCAATTCTTTCAATTGTAACTCTAAAATTAAGATAGGATGAAAAGACTGGTAGTTTTAGGCGGAGGTGAGAGCGGAATAGGGACAGCTATACTTGGTAAGAAAAAAGGATATGATGTTTTTGTTTCCGATTTTGGAAAGATAAAGGAGAATTACAAAGAAGTTCTTTTAATTAATGATATAAAATGGGAAGACGAACAGCATACAGAAAGTTTGATTCTGAATGCCGATGTAGTCATGAAAAGTCCGGGAATTCCTGACAAATCTCCCATAATAAAGAAATTGCATGAGAAAAATATTCCTGTGATTTCTGAAATTGAATTTGCTGCTCCTTTTACCGATGCAATAACTATCGGAATAACCGGAAGTAACGGTAAGACTACCACAACAATGTTGACTTACCACTTGCTCAAATCAGGAGGTTTGAATGTAGGATTGGCCGGGAATATTGGTAAAAGTTTTGCCTGGCAGGTTGCCGAAAACAAGTTTGATGCCTATGTTTTGGAATTAAGCAGTTTTCAGTTGGACGGAATCGTGAATTATAAACCGCATATTGCTGTAATCACAAATATAAGTCCGGATCATTTGGATCGCTATAATTACAATTACGACAATTATATTGATTCTAAATTCAGAATAACAATGAATCAGGATGAAAATGATTATCTGATTTATGATGCCGATGACGAAGCCACAGCAAAATGGTTTTCAGAAAATAAAGTTAAAGCGCAAAAAATACCATTTTCAATAACACAAGACCTTAAAAAAGGAGCCACAATAAAAGATACGATAGTAACTATGAACATCAATAACGACGAATTCACAATGGACTCAACTCATTTTGCTTTAGAAGGAAAACATAACGTTAAGAACGCAATGGCTGCCGCTTCTGTAGCACATTTGATGAAAATCAGAAAATCGACTATTCGCAACAGTATGTCGAATTTTCAGGGAGTAGAGCATCGTTTAGAAAAAGTATTGAAGATTCAAAATGTTCAATACATCAATGATTCAAAAGCGACCAATGTTAACTCGGTTTTCTTTGCTTTAGACAGCATGAATTCGCCTACGGTTTGGATTGTGGGTGGAGTTGATAAAGGAAATGATTATGCCGAATTGATGCCGTTGGTTCGCGAAAAAGTAAAAGCTATTGTTTGTTTGGGAGTTGATAATGCCAAGATTATCGAAACTTTCAAAGATGTTGTTGATGTGATTGTAGAAGTAGATAATATGGTTAGTGCGGTAAGAACTTCTCAAAAAATAGCCGAAAAAGGCGATACAGTTTTGTTGTCTCCTGCTTGTGCGAGTTTCGATTTGTTTGAAAATTATGAAGACAGAGGTCGTCAGTTCAAACAAGCGGTTCAGAATTTATAGTATTAAGTTTGAATTCGGATTAGAATTTTACAACAAAGACACGAAGTTTTTTTATAAATGAGAAGTTTTAAGGATACAGAGCTTCGTGTTCTTTTCTTTAAAGTAAGAAGGGAAAGATCTTGGCGTCTTTGCGGTTAATTTAAGAGTTAGAAGAAGGATTAAAGTCCAAATGAAAAGAAGATGAAAAAGATATTAAATAGTTTAAACGGAGATAAAGGTATTTGGTCATTCGTGGCTTTGCTTGGCTTGTTTTCTTTTATGCCGGTTTTTAGTGCCAGTAGTAATCTTGCCTATATGAACCATGGTACCGGAAACACCTTGGGCTATTTAATAAAACATCTTATTCACATGTCTTTCGGATTTGTGATAATGTACAATGTTCAAAAAGTACCATATCATTATTGGAGACGTTCGCATTATTTTTTGTTGCCAATATCTTGGGCATTATTAATACTGGCTTCCGTTATAGGAGTTGAACAAGGAAGTGCTTCTCGCTGGATTAAACTTCCTTTTGTAGGTTTAACATTTCAGCCATCGGCAATTGCATTTATCATTCTGATGATTTATGTAGCCCAATTTCTCGCGAAACCCCAAGATAAGGGCGAGAAGAAATTTTGGCCTTTGTTTCTTAAATTATGGATTCCGGTTGGGATTACACTAATGTTAATTTTGCCAAATAACTTCTCTACAGCAGCATTGATTTTCGCTATGGTTTTGATGTTGACTTATGTGGGAAATTATCCAATAAGAAACCTGCTTCTTGTTGTGGGTATAGCAGTTGCTTTTTTTGCCGCTTTTTATATGACGGCAAAAGTGATTGAAAAGACAAATCCCGAAAATATGCCACGAGTATTCAAAAGGGTGAAAACCTGGGAAAATCGTGTGGCCAATTTTTCTAAGAAAGAAACCGATGCAAGTGATGAAGACTATCAAATAGAACAGGCAAAAACTGCTATTGCTACCGGTGGAATTTACGGTTTGGGTCCGGGAAAAAGTGTTCAGAAAAATTTTCTGCCTCAATCATCTTCCGATTTTATTTTTGCAATTATTATTGAAGAATACGGACTCGTTGGTGGATTTTTGGTAATAGGATTGTATCTCCTTCTTTTTATCCGTTTCATTGTGGCTTCTCAAAAAGCCAATTCTATGTTTGGAAAATTATTGATTGTAGGTTTAGGTTTTCCAATTATTTTTCAGGCAATGATTAATATGGGCGTTGCTGTGCAGCTTTTGCCGGTTACCGGACAAACTCTGCCACTTATAAGTAGTGGAGGTAGTTCGGTTTGGATGATTTGTATTTCTATTGGAATCATAATTAGTGTAACCAAAAAAGACGAAGAAATTGCCCGTGAATTGGCCGAAAAAGAACAGAGAGAAATTGCACTTCAAAAATTGATCGACAAGCAAATGGCAGAAGATGTCCAAGAGGCAAATCCTGATTTTAGAGATTCGGAAAACAACGATTATTCTATAAAAGAATCAAAAGCTAATCCGATGAATGCGGTAAGAAACAAGTAGTAGTTTTTAAAGTCAAAAGCATAAAAAAAATGGCAAAATTAAAATTCATATTAAGTGGCGGAGGAACAGGCGGACATATTTATCCGGCAATTGCGATTGCCAATGAATTGAAATTGCGTTTTCCGGATTGCGAAATCCTGTTTGTGGGGGCAAAGGATAAAATGGAAATGGAAAAAGTGCCTCAGGCGGGTTATCCTATCGAGGGCTTATGGATTGCAGGTTTGCAACGAAAGCTGACTTTACAAAATGCAATGTTTCCGTTTAAGTTGATGAGCAGTTTAGTAAAATCGAAGTCTATTATCAAAAAGTTCAAACCCAATGTGGTTATAGGAACCGGAGGTTTTGCCAGTGGCCCCTTGTTGCAAATGGCAAACTCGGCAGGAATCCCGACGGTTATTCAGGAACAGAATTCATTTCCGGGAATTACCAACAAATTGCTGAGTAAAAAAGCCAATGTGATTTGTGTTGCCTATGAAAATCTGGAAAAATTTTTCCCGAAAGAAAAAATGGTTTTGACAGGAAATCCGGTTCGTCAGGATTTGATTGATATAAAAGAAAAAAGAGCAGAAGCTATTTCTTATTTCAAATTGGATCCAAATAAAAAGACTGTTTTAATACTTGGCGGAAGCCTTGGTTCAAGAAGAATAAACCAATTAATTGCAAAAGAAATTCCGCATTTTGAAAAGCAAAATGTACAGTTGATTTGGCAGTGCGGTAAATTCTATATTGACGAGTACAAGCATTTTTCAGAAAAAGAAAATGTTCAGGTTTTGTCATTTATTGACAGAATGGATTTGGTTTATGCTGCTGCCGATGTGGTAATTTCCCGTTCGGGAGCTTCGTCTGTTTCGGAATTGTGCATTGTGGGCAAACCGGTAATTTTTATACCATCGCCAAATGTAGCCGAAGATCATCAGACAAAAAATGCAAAAGCCATAGTCGATAAAAAAGCGGCATTGTTGATTAAGGAATCGGAATTGGATGCTCAGTTTGAAACTGTTTTCGATAATTTATTGGCCGATGAAAATCTGCAAAATGAATTGTCAGAAAATATTCAAAAATTGGCAAAAACAAATGCAACAAAGGATATTGTTGACGCAATAGTGAAACTTATTAAATAACAATTACAATATTAAAATTCAATGGCAATTGCTGCTCGTAGTGGTTACTCATTGAAATTGATATTGCCATTGATAATTGAAATTGAAAATGAATCTGAATCAAATACATAACGTTTATTTTATTGGTATCGGCGGTATCGGGATGAGTGCTTTGGCGCGTTATTTCAAAACTATTGGCAAGAATGTTTCCGGTTACGACAAGACGCCGACGACGCTGACAAACGAATTAATGGAAAGCGGTATTGCTATTCATTTTGACGACAGTATCGATTTGATTCCCAAAGATTTCAATATTGATAATACTTTGGTTGTTATTACACCCGCTGTTCCTAAGTCGCACTCGGAATGGAATTATTTCATAGAACGCGGATTTCAAATTAAAAAGCGTGCCGAAGTTCTGGGTATAATTACCAAAGATACTTTCTGTTTTGCAGTTGCCGGAACTCATGGCAAAACTACTACGTCTAGTATTCTTGGACATATTTTATATGAAAGCGGTGCCGATGTGACTTCCTTTTTGGGAGGGATCGTTGAGAATTACAATTCGAATTTGATAGGAAACGGGAAAACCGTAACGGTTGTTGAAGCTGATGAGTTCGACCGTTCTTTCCTGCATTTGCATCCAAATATTGCCTGCATTACTTCGATGGATGCCGACCATTTGGATATTTACGGAGACAATGCTTCTATTGAAGCTTCCTTTGTTGAGTTTGCTCAGAAAATTTCAGATAAATCAAAATTGTTTGTTGCCAAAGGTTTGCCTTTGGAAGGAATCACGGTTGCAGTTAATGAAGATGCAGATTATAAAGCGATAAATATCAGAATCGAAAATGCATCTTACGTTTTTGATGTTCAAACACCAACTGAGATAATAGAAAATGTTCGTTTCGGCTTGCCGGGAAAACACAATCTGAGCAATGCTTTGATGGCTTTGGCTATGGCCAAAACTTACGGAACTTCAAACGAGGCAATCGTAAAAGCTTTGGAATCTTTTAGAGGAGTGAAGAGAAGATTTTCTTACCAAATCAAGGAAGATAATTTAGTTTACATAGACGATTACGCACACCATCCAACGGAAATCAATGCGGTGCATCAGGCAGTGACAGAATTATATCCAAATCAAAAAGTGTTGGCTATTTTTCAACCTCATTTGTTCAGCAGAACAAAAGATTTTATAGATGATTTTGCTAAAAGTCTTTCGGCTTTCAGCGAAGTTCTTTTGTTGGATATTTATCCTGCCCGCGAATTGCCTGTTGAAGGAGTAAATTCAGAATGGCTTTTGGGTAAAATGACAAATCAGAATAAAAAACTGGTTTTGAAAAATGATCTGATTTCGGAAATTATGAAAAGTGATGCCAAAATCATTGTGACAATTGGAGCCGGAGATATAGGCGAATTAGTACAACCGATTAAAAAAGCTTTAAATGAAAAACGTTAATTGGAAAAATGTTTGGGTAAATACCCGACTTATTTTGATGATTGGGGTGGTTGTTTTTTTGTATTCATTCACAATTAAGCGAAATGAAAACAGAAAAATTAAGAAAGCGACTGTTGATTTTGTAGGTGAAAACTCTCAATTTATGACCGATGAAATGGTTAATAAATTGTTAATAGAAAATAAAAATACTGCTTCAAATATATATAAGGATAAGTTAGATTTGAATAAAATTGAGGAATCTATAGACAAACACGATATGGTTGAAAAGTCGGAAGTGTTTGTGACGGTTGATGGCACCCTGAAAGCGAAGGTAAAACAAAAGACACCGATTGCCAGATATTTTGGAGAAGAAGGAGTTTATTATATTGATTATAAAGGTGATAAAATGTCGTTATCTCCTGTTTCGTCGGCTAGAGTACCCTTGGTTACAGGCGAAATAAACAGCCAGTTTAAAGAGGAATTTACGAAGTTTTTACTTGAAATAAACAAAGATGAATTTTTGCAGAAAAACATCATTGGAGTGAAGGTTTTTTCAAATGGAGCGATGATTTTGACGAACCGAAATTATGATTACAAGATTGATTTTGGCCGTCCTATAAATATTGAGAAGAAATTTAATAATTATAAAGCTTTTTTTCAGAAAGCAGTTCAGGATAGTTCGATAAGTAAATACAGATTGATCAATTTGCGGTTTACGAAACAAGTAGTTTGCACAAAATAGATAGATTATGGAAAAAGAAAATATTGCTGTTGGTCTAGACATTGGTACTACCAAGATTGTCGCCATGATAGGCAAGAAAAATGAGTATGGGAAATTACAGATTTTGGGCGTTGGAAAATCCAAAAGTTTGGGTGTTAAGCGTGGAGTTGTTGATAATATTACGCTTACCATTCAGTCTATTCAGCAGGCAGTTCTTGAAGCAGAAGAAAATTCGGGTTACAAAGTAAAAGATGTAATGGTGGGTATTGCCGGACAACACATCCGCAGTATTCAATTGCCAAATTACATCAGCAGAGAAAATCCGGAAGATGTTATTTGTGATAAAGATATAGATGAATTAATTAGTCAGGTTCACAAATTGCAAATGCTTCCGGGAGAAGAGATTATACATGTTTTGCCTCAGGAATTCAAAATCGATGCGCAATCAGGTATAAAAGAACCTATCGGCATGTGTGGAGGAAGATTAGAATCAAACTTTCATGTTGTTGTAGGTCAGGCATCTTCTATCAGAAATTTAGGAAGATGTGTTCAGAGTACCGGAATTAAATTATCGGGACTTACACTGGAACCTCTTGCTTCGGCCGATGCGGTTTTGAGTATGGAAGAGAAAGAAGCCGGTGTGGCTTTGATTGATATTGGAGGAGGAACTACGGATTTGGCTATTTTCAAAGACGGAATTATTCGTCATACAGCCGTGATTCCTTATGGAGGAAATGTAATTACAGATGATGTTAAGGAAGGTTGTTCAATAATTGAGAAGCAAGCAGAATTATTAAAAGTAAAATTCGGTTCGGCCTGGCCGGGAGAAAATAGAGAAAATGAAATTGTTTCAATTCCTGGTTTAAGAGGAAGAGAGCCAAAAGAAATTTCTTTGAAAAACTTATCAAAAATAATCCACGCACGTGTTGTAGAGATTATCCAATTGGTATTTAATGAAATTAAAGCTTACGGACACGAAGATCCGAAGAAAAAACTAATTGCCGGAATTGTATTGACAGGAGGAGGAGCTCAGCTAAAACATATTAAGCAATTAGTAGAATATATTACAGGAATGGATACCAGAATTGGTTATCCAAATGAGCATTTGGCCGGAGATTCTGATGAAGAAATTTCGAGTCCTTTGTATGCAACTGCGGTGGGATTGGTGATGAATTCTATTCAGAATGGTACTCAAAGTGCTGTTCGTGAAGAAGAGCCAGTAGTGATTTCTCAGCCGGTTATGAGACAAAGAATTGTTGAGGAAGAGATTACTTCTGTAAATGAAGTGTTGGAAACAGAACAACAAAAGACAGAGTCTGTGAAGAAAGAAGTTATTTCAACAGAAGATAAAATCAGGAAGAATTTTTTTGATAAGTATGTTGATATCATTAAAGACTTCCTTGATAAAGCAGAGTAAAAAAGAATTAATTTCCACATTAAGGAATCGCAATAAAAAACAATAGCAACAACAAATACCATTCAATTATGACTAGCAACTCAGATTTTGGAAGTATTTCATTTGATTTACCAAAGAACCAATCAAATGTAATAAAAGTAATAGGTGTTGGAGGAGGCGGAAGCAATGCCATCAACCACATGTTTAAACAAGGAATAAAAGGAGTCGATTTTATTGTTTGTAACACTGACTCACAAGCACTTCAAAGTAGTGCTGTTCCAAATAAAATCCAGTTAGGAGTAAATTTGACAGAAGGATTGGGTGCGGGAGCAAATCCTGAAATCGGACATCAATCTGCTATTGAGAGTGTTTCTGAAATTGAAAAAATGCTTGACAGCAATACCAAAATGGTTTTTATTACCGCAGGAATGGGTGGTGGTACAGGAACCGGTGCTGCTCCTGTTATTGCGCAACTGGCAAAAGAAAAAGACATTCTTACTGTTGGGATTGTTACAATTCCTTTTCAGTTTGAAGGAAAAGTTCGTCAGGAACAAGCTTTGATTGGTGTTGAGAAATTAAGAAAGCAAGTAGATTCTCTTATTGTTATCAATAACAATAAATTGAGAGAAGTTTACGGAAATCTTGGTTTCAAAGCCGGTTATTCAAAATCGGATGAAGTTTTAGCTACAGCTTCAAGAGGTATTGCAGAAGTAATTACACATCACTATTTGCAAAATATCGATTTGAGAGATGCTAAAACAGTTCTTGCCAACAGCGGAACGGCTATCATGGGATCGGCTGTTTGCCAAGGTGAAAACAGAGCAAAAGAAGCTATTGTTTCGGCATTGGATTCTCCATTGTTGAACGATAATAAAATTACAGGTGCCAAAAACGTATTGTTGCTTATCGTTTCTGGTACAGATGAAATCACGATTGACGAAATCAGTGAAATCAACGAACATATTCAGAATGAAGCTGGTCATGGAGCAAACATCATTATGGGTGTTGGTGAAGACGAGTCTTTAGGAAATGCTATTGCGGTTACTATTATTGCTACAGGTTTCAATGTTGAACAACAAAATGAAATCGTTACCAATGAGCCAAAAAAAATTATTCATCCACTTGAAGAAGAACAAAAACTAACGCATGATTTGACTCCAAAAACAGTTGTGGGTTTTGATCTTTCTACTGATGCTCCTTTGGTAAAAAATGATGAAAAAATTGTTCATGCTTTGTTTGAAGAAGAACCGGTTGTTCAAAATCCGGAAATAATTGCTCAGACTGTTGTTGAAACTCCTGTGGTTTCAGAACCTGTATTTGTTGAGCCGGTTGTAACCGAGCCTGTATTTGCAGCTTCTGCTCCTGTGATTGAGAAACAAACTTTTGAATTTGATTTGATTCCAACATCGGAATTAATTAAAAATATGGATGTTACTTTTGAAATCGTTTCTCCTGTAGCAAATGATTTTGTAGTGACAACTCCCGAAATAAGAGAAATAAGAGTAAAAGAACCTGAATTTGTAATTGAAAACAAAGAACAAATTACTTTCTCTTTTGATGCGCCTGTTGCAAAAACAGAACCTGTAATAGAAAAAACTCCAATATTTGAATCGAATGTTGAAGTGAATCAAATTAAGGTAAATGATGCTGTAGAGGTTATTTCGGAGCCTAATGATTCTGCAAACGGAAAAATTGTTCATTCATTAGAAGTTTTTATGGATGATTATCTGGAAATGGAAAAAGAACTTTTGAATTCTAAACCGGTTGCCAATAAAGTGGTTGAAGAACCTGTAAATCCGGAAATGAATATTACCGTAAAAAGAGTAGAGGAACCGATTGCTTTTAAATCAGAAACAGAAGTTAATCCGACAGAAATGCCGATTGATGATGTTTTGAGAATGAGAGCTGAGGAAAGAAGAAGAAAGATGAAAGAATTCAACTATAAATTCTCAGGGAATTCCAGAATTGAAGAAATGGAAAAAGAACCTGCTTACAGAAGATTTGGAATTGATTTGAATGCTGCGCCCGAAACAAACAATAAATCCCGTATGTCGTTGGGAATAGACAGTAATGATGACATTCAGTTAAGATCAAATAATTCTTTTTTACACGATAATGTAGATTAAGCAAAAGAATAAAAATCACAACCCGAAAATACTTGCTGTTTTCGGGTTATTTTTTTTATCTTCGTGCCTGATTTTGGTTTTTTTATTAAGAAATTAAATATATACAATATGAGTTTATCAGCAAGAATCATGGACGAGATGAAAACCGCTATGAGAGCAAAAGATACTTTGGCATTAGAAGCTTTAAGAGCTATTAAATCGGGGATTTTGTTGGCACAAACAGAATCGGGAGCAAAAGAAGATATTTCTGAAGAAGAAGAAATTAAATTATTGCAAAGATTGGTAAAACAAAGAAAAGACAGTGCTAATATTTATACAGAGCAAGGACGTGCAGATTTGGCTGAACCTGAAATGTTGCAGGCTGCTGTAATTGAGAAATTTTTGCCGGCTCAATTGAGTGAGGCCGAAGTAGAAGTTGTTGTTGCCAGAATCATTGCTGAGAATGATGCTCAGGGAATGGCTGCAATGGGTAAAGTTATGGGATTGGTTTCTGCTGAATTGGCCGGAAAAGCTGATGGTAAAACCATTTCTACGATCGTTAAAAAACTTTTATCATAAAACTTTTTGGGATTTGTAGTTTTGGAGCTAATCCTAAATCACAAATCCTAAATCTTAAATAAAATTGGCTCCGTAGTTCAACTGGATAGAATATCAGATTTCGGCTCTGAGGGTTGGGGGTTCGAATCCCTTCGGGGTCACTATTAAACTTGTTAATCAGGTGTTTAATGTTAAAATGTGCAACTTACGTGCAATTAAAAAAGAGGGTTTATAATCCTCTTTTTTTATGGTCAGAGATTTGGCGATGTGGCGGATTATGGAAGCTTAAACTTAATTTCTCAAATACAAAACCAACTTTCCATTAAGCCTAAAACCCCAATCTTGCCAAACGCCTGTTGTGTGCAGTTTTTATTTTAAATCCTTGGGTCATTTTTCTCATTATATTTTTGAATTTTGTCAGATAATACTTCTCCTGAATTACCGTCAAAAATTATAATTCTTTTCGGTGATTTTGCAGTTCCTAAACTTTTAGTCAGTGAATAGCAATTCTTATTCTCATATCGTATTCTTGATAGTCCAACTCCCAAGTTGGATATTTCTAAATCAATTTGATAATCTTTCTTTACTTTTTCAATTATTTTTTCAACACTAAATAAGTAATTAATATCACAATTGTTTTTTTCGATTAGTTCTCCTATTTCATTATATATTTTAGTGTATCCGATACAGAAATCATAAAAATTTAGAGATTCTCTTAATAGTAATTTGGTTTTATTTGAATATAATTTTATGGTTTTATAAGGAGAGTCGTCACGTCTTACTTGAATAGATACTTTTAAGCTATCTTGATAAAATTGAATTACGTTGTTTTCATAAAGATAAATATGACTATTTCCGTTTTTGTTATCAACAACACCAGGGTGTAAAGGTAATTTTTTATAATAATCAACATCTATTTTTTCTGTTGTTATTTCAGTAGTTTGACTAAAAGAATTATTAGCTATTAGAATAATAATAATAAATAGGTTTTTCATATTTCTGTCTTTATTTACTTATAGATGTGAAAAAATAGATAAAGGTTGGATTTTTCGTTCGGTTCTGCAAAATTGCACACAACTACCATATCTTGTTTATATATACGAATGTTTGTTTCGTTTTTATTTATTTTTAAATATAATAAAAAACACTTACAAGTTATCAAAAGGTTATTTATTAGTTTATTTTAAAGTTGTGTTTCAAAATAGTAAACCAATCTGTTCTTTGTAAATAAAATTGTATGTTTGTTAACATACCGTGATTTATGTCGGTATTTTATTAAAATAGATTATAGAAAATATGGAATATGTTATTCAAACTAATAATTTAAACTTCCGGTATTCTGAGTACAGAAAAATTCTGGAAGATCTTTCCATCAATGTTCCCAAGGGAAGTATTTATGGCTTTTTGGGGCCAAATGGTGCCGGTAAATCTACCACAATGCGCCTGCTTACCGGTATTATTCCCGATGATAGTTTGTCTATCAAAATATTCGGGGAAGAAATCAACAAACAAATTCCTTATGTTTTTGACAAAATAGGGGCATTGGTCGAAAGTCCCGCTTTGTATCTGCATTTGTCGGGCTATGATAATCTTCAATATATTGCCAAAATACGTTCTGTTTCAAATGATAAAATTGACGAATTACTGCGTTTAGTTGGATTGTATGAAGTTCGTAAACAAAAAGTAAGTCAGTATTCTTTAGGAATGAAACAACGTTTAGCAATTGCTGTTGCCTTGATGGGAGATCCCGAATTATTGCTTCTTGATGAACCGGTAAATGGCCTTGACCCGAACGGAATTGTGGAAATAAGAAGACTTTTGGTCAAAATAAGTCAGGAAAAGGGAGTTACTATTTTTATTTCGAGTCATTTATTGGGCGAAATTGAAAAAATGTGTACTCATGTTGGGATTATTTCAAAAGGGAAATTGAAGTTTGAAGGAACTATGCAGGAACTTTCACGTAGGTTTGATACCTGTAAAGTTACTTTTGAAGTGAAAGATGCTGCCAAATGGGTTGAAAAATTAGAATTAATTAAGGAAGATGTGATTTTACTCGATGAGAATCTGTTTTCTGTAAATATGAAATCTAAGAACGATATTCCTGCTTTTACAAAAAAAATGGTCATGGAAGGAGCCGAAATTTTTGAAATAAAAATTAAAGAAGGACTTGAAGATTGGTTTATGAACTTAACCGAAGCAAATTAATTATGAATATTAGATTAAAAACTTTCAAAACAGCTTTTTTAGCAGAACATATCAAAAAAAGAGGAACCGGAATATATACAATTGCAGCAATTATGGGGGTAATTGTGCCGATATTACTTTTTGTTTTTCAAATAATTATGATAACGCAGGGTTCTGTAGAGGAAGAAAAGATGCCTTATAATTATTATATGAAATTTGTTGAAGAAGCCTTAACAAATTATGCAGCTTTCTTTTTTCCGGTTTTAATTATTATTAATGCCAGCAGAATTGCACAATTAGATCATAAAAACGGAGGCTGGCAATTGATGGAAATTCAACCTCTTCAAAAAAAGGCTATTTATTTTTCTAAATTTTCTGTATTGTTAATCTCTACGCTTCTGTCAATTTTGGCTTGTGTAGGAATTTCACTTTTATTGAGTTGGTTGTTGACATTTTACCAAGAAGTACCTGCTGTAGCAATTATTGATTTTCCTTTTTCGGAAATAGTGAGTTTGAGCAGCCGGATATTTCTGGCAGCTTTTGTTATTACTTCTTTGCAATATTTTTTGGCCGTTTTAATTCCCGGATTTGTCTGGTCAATGTTGATTGGTTTTTTAGGAATTATTGTAACACCCGTTTTGTCTGTTTTTAAAATGATACCGGACTGGTTTCCTTTTCAAATTTTAAATTTAACCAAAACATACAAAGAAGGAAGCGACATAGGAAACTGGTTTTTGTACACCGAGAAATTGAGTTTTGTGTTGGGGGTTTTATTTCTTTTAATTGGATATACTTGGTATAGTAATAAAACATTTAAAAGGGCATTTCTGTCATCATTCAAAAAAATAGTAACCAGTTTTGGAGTTTTAAGTTTTTTTGGTCTTATAACGGCTTTTTTGATGAATCCTAATTCTTATGAATTGCATAACAAAACTATTATTGCCGGTAAAATAGAAAGTGACTCAAAGTTTCAGGAAGCTTATTTGATACATCCCACTATTGGCGATACGCTTGCTGTGATCAAAATCAAAGACAATGCTTTTTCGCAGGAGATTAAAAATGATCTTCCTTTAGATCAGTATCAATTGGCTTTTAAGAATTCATTCAGTCTGAATCTTACGCTTTCTAATCGGGACAGTATTTTTGCTAAAGTTCAGTTTTATAATAATAGTTTGGATGTAAAGTGTTTGGGAACCCGCTTGGCAGAGAATCAATTTAAAGAAGAAAGAGATCTATTTGATTATAGCCCGATACCTTATTATCTTGGCCAGAATATAGCTATTGATGATCCCGATCGTTTTTTAAAAGAATTGTATTCTGCCTGGGAAAAAAAATACGATCGTTCGGGTTCTTTTAAAACCAGAGATAATTTTATTCCAAAACCGGATTTTATTGAATTAAGTAAGAAAATGGTTTGTGTAGAATATCTCACTTATTTGAATCAGTTTTTGGAGAAGAGAAAAGCGTTATATCCAAAAGAGAAAACGATTTTAACAGAAGATGTTAAGAAAATTCAGTCTAAAATTTCCTTATACGAAGAATCATTAATCGGTAAAGAAAAATATCTGACTTATTTATTGGCTGAAATTACAAGATTGGACACTCGCGATATTGATAAAAAATCAAAGGAAATTGAAGCGATTTCAAAATTAGAACCAAGTCGTTTTAAAAACAGATTGTTGTTCTTTTATCTGAAAAATAATCTTGAAGAAGCCGGAAGTAGTGACCAGAGAAAAGCTTTAGTAACAAATTATACCGGTCAGATTCAGGATCAAAAATTGGTTGCCGGCATCAATAATTATTATAAAGTTTATGAACGTTTAGGAAAAGGCAATGTGGCAAGAGATTTTGTTGCAACTTCAATTGATGGAAAACCGGTTCAGCTTTCAGCTTTCAAAGGTAAATTTGTTGCAATTGATTTATGGGCAACCTGGTGTGGGCCATGTAAATATCAGTCGTCTTATTTTGAAGAAATGGCCATTAAATATAAAAAAGAAAATATTCAATTTGTGGCTTTGAGTCTCGATAAAGATTTGAAAAATTGGTTTGTAGATGCCAAATCCAAGTCGAAATCTGTTTTGCAATTGCATGCCAATGATATTGAAGCAATAGGAAATGATTATAATGTATCGACTATTCCGAGATTTATTTTAATTGATGCCGAAGGCAAAATTTTCAATTCAAAAATGCCGTTTCCAAATGAGAGTTCTTTTGAATTTGTACTTCGAAAAGCTTTGAAACTGAATGATCTCGAATAAATCCGGGATTCGCTTAGAAAGTTATTTCACAGAGAAACGCAAAGAATTCACAGAGTTTAGAGAAGATTTTATTGGTTTCAAAAATAGTTTACTACTATGCACTTTCAGTGCATCAACTTTAGTTTTTTAAAAAAATTAAGCCACGGATTGAAATGATTAAACGGATTAATCTAAATAATTCCTCGATCCCGAACACTCGGGATGCCTCGGGGTTTCCGCTTCCACCTCTCCTTGGGAGAGGTCGGATTTACGGAGTAAATCCGGGTGAGGCAAAATAAAAGAATTTCGGTTTTTGACCTTCAGGTCAAAATGAAACCGGCGAAATACCCCGATGGCTCTGCCTCGGGGATAGTCGGTTTCAAGAAATTATTTTATTCTGTGGCAAAAAAACATTCAACAGTGCAGATTTTCTTTAATTTAAGCAAACTAAAGAAAATCTGCAAAATCTGTGTAATCTGCGGGAAAATTATTCAGTTTGAATCGGATGCTGATTTTGTTTTATTCTTGATTTTCTTTTTTTTCTGCGAGATTTACAATGTTTTTAATCACAGAATCAAGTTCCTGAGTTGTAGATAAAAGCCTGTTTACCCATTCTTTTTTTTCTTCTTCATCCAAGTCGGTAAAATCTTTGATGATATTTGTAATTCCTAAGATTTTAGCTACAGGAGCTCTGATAATGTGAGATTGATTCCAGGCTATTTCTTTGAATTTGTCTTCGTTTTCTTTTAAAGAAAACTGAGCCAGTTTGTTTTCGGTAATATTTATGGTAAATATGGAAACACCAAGCAATTCATCGTTTTTTTTGTAAACTGGTTGCATTCTTACTTGAAACCAACTAGGTTCTTCACGATGATTTTTTGAATGGATTTCAGAAAAAACAGGTTCGCCTCCAAGTGCTTTGTAGAATAATTTTAGAAAACTGTCAACTTCAGCTTCGTTAATAAAATTTCTGAAATCATCACCAATAGAAGCAATTTTGTTTCTTTGTCTCTTGATACTGTCAGAAGCAGCTTTGTTAAATCTCAGTAATTTCAGATTTTGGTCTATAAGTACTATTGTTTCTGTAGTATTTTCAAATATAGCTTCAACAGTATCTGCCAGATTTTCGAGTTCTATTTCAGCCTTTTTTTGATTGTCTATGTTTTTTGCATTGAGTATCACGCCTAGTAGTTCGCCGGCCTGACTATAAACAGGATTCATTTTGTATTCGAACCAAATGGAAAATGTATCTGTTTTTGTTTCGTTTTGAGTTATTACCGTTTCTCCTTTGATAACTTTTGAAAAAGTAGAATGATATAATTCTTCGGTGTGTTTTGCCACGTAGTCACGGTAATCATCGCCAATTTGCAAGTGTCTTCCGTGATAAAGAAGAAGCGTGTCCTGAATAGTTTTGTTAAATGCTATAACTTTATGTTCGGGCGAAATAAAGACAATACTTTCAAGTGAATTATCTAAAATAGTCTTTAATGCAAGTCCGAAATCCATATAATTTGTGGGTTTATTTTTATTCTTTAAAGCCTTTCCTTTCGGAAATTGTGCGAATCAATATGCTAAAATAATTATTAAATTTATAAAAAATATTTTTTTCGACAGTTTAATTTTTGGTATTATCTGAAAAAGAAAAGCTGTCTTAGAAAAGACAGCCTTTGCAATTATAAATAATTAAGATGATTATTACATCATTCCCGGCATTCCACCTCCCATTGGCATTCCGCCTCCGGCATTTTCTTCTTTAATTTCAACCAAAGCACATTCTGTAGTCAAAATCATTCCTGCAACAGAAGATGCGTTTTCAAGAGCCACACGAGTTACTTTTTTAGGGTCGATGATTCCGGCAGCAAGCATGTCAACATACTCATTAGTTTTTGCATTGTAACCAAAGTTTCCTGTTCCTTCAGCAACTTTAGCAACAACTACAGAACCTTCTAAGCCTGAATTCTCAACGATAGTTCTCAAAGGAGATTCCACAGCACGTGAAACGATTTGGATTCCTGTTGCTTCGTCAGCGTTTTCAGCTTTAATACCTGCCAAAACAGATTTGGCACGCAATAAAGCCACACCACCACCGGCAACAATTCCTTCTTCTACAGCCGCTCTAGTTGCGTGCAAAGCATCGTCAACACGGTCTTTCTTTTCTTTCATTTCTACTTCAGAAGCAGCACCAACGTAAAGAACAGCAACACCTCCGGCCAATTTAGCCAAACGCTCCTGCAATTTCTCTCTGTCGTAATCAGAAGTAGTAGATTCCATTTGTCCTTTAATTTGGTTCACACGGTTTTTAATCATATCCGCATTACCAGCACCATTCACTACAGTTGTATTGTCTTTGTCGATAGTTACTTTCTCAGCAGTTCCTAACATTTCCAAAGTAGTGTTTTCCAATTTATATCCACTTTCTTCAGAGATAACAGTTCCTCCTGTCAAGATTGCAATGTCTTCCAACATAGCTTTTCTTCTGTCACCGAATCCTGGAGCTTTAACAGCAGCGATTTTCAATGCACCACGCAATTTGTTTACTACCAAAGTAGACAATGCTTCACCATCTACATCTTCGGCGATGATCAATAATGGTTTTCCTGATTGAGCAACCGGCTCAAGGATTGGCAATAATTCTTTCAAAGACGATACTTTTTTGTCATACAATAATATGTAAGGTCTTTCAAGTTCAACTTCCATTTTCTCAGGATTTGTCACGAAATATGGAGACAAATATCCTCTGTCGAACTGCATTCCTTCAACAACGTCAACGTAAGTGTCAGTTCCTTTAGCTTCTTCAACGGTTATAACACCTTCTTTACCAACTTTAGCGAAAGCTTTAGCGATCAATTCACCAATAGTTTCATCATTGTTAGCAGAAATAGAAGCTACTTGTTTGATTTTTTCAGAAGATGAACCTACTTCCTGAGCTTGTTTTTGCAAATCTTCAACAATGGCTTCAACAGCTTTGTCGATACCACGTTTCAAGTCCATTGGGTTAGCACCAGCCGCAACGTTTTTCAAACCTTCTTTTACGATGGCTTGTGCCAAAACTGTAGCAGTTGTTGTTCCGTCTCCAGCCAAATCATTGGTTTTAGAAGCAACTTCCTTTACCATCTGAGCTCCCATGTTCTCCAAAGTATCTTTCAATTCGATTTCTTTAGCTACAGAAACACCATCTTTGGTTACTGTTGGAGCACCAAATGATTTTCCGATAATTACATTACGACCTTTTGGCCCAAGGGTTACTTTTACTGCATTTGCTAATGCGTCAACACCTCTTTTTAGTCCGTCACGAGCTTCAATATCAAATTTTATATCTTTTGCCATTTTTATTAAGCTTTAGTTTCCGCTCCTCAGTCCTCTCCAAAGGAGAGGGAGTCGAGTGGATATTGTTTGTGTATAATTCTTTTTTGTTTAGTCTCCTCCCCTTCGGGGAGGTTGGGAGGGGATTTTAGATAATCGCTAAGATGTCATCCTCACGCATAATCAGGTAATCTTTGCCTTCAAATTTCAAATCAGTTCCGGCGTATTTACCATATAAAACAGTGTCGCCAACTTTAACAGTCATAGTGTGGTCTTTTGTTCCGTTTCCTACGGCAACAACAGTTCCTTTTTGTGGTTTTTCTTTGGCTGTATCCGGAATGAAGATTCCCGAAGCAGTTTGTGTTTCTGCTGCCATCGGTTCAATAAGAACGCGGTCAGAAAGTGGTTTAATGTTTAAACTCATAATGCTATATTTTTAATATGTTAAAATTATTTTGATGCTTTCGGTTTTTCATAAATTATGCCAACGGTTTTTTGCTGACATATTTGCATAAAAAAATGCCAGCGTGACAGTGCTGGCATTCTTGTTTATTCTAAAACTACAATTATTTAGCTGGAGTTGCAGGAGCCGGAGTTGCCGGTGCTGGTGTAGCTGCTGGTACTGTAGTGTTTGTATCTATAATTTTTGAAGAATTAGCATTACCGCTATTGAAACTTAAACTTGATAACAAGATTAAACCAATAAGAATGGTAGCCAATGTCCAGGTACTTTTGTCTAAGAAATCGGTTGTTTTTTGAACTCCACCCAATTGCTGAGAACCTCCGATTGAAGAAGATAAACCTCCTCCTTTAGGATTTTGTACCATAATTACTACGATTAGTAAAAAACAAACTATCGTGATTAAAACTAAAAAAATTGAAAACATACTGATTGGTTATTAATTATTATTTTGTTGTAATGTCTTTATATCCGCTATACGGTTCGCAAAGTAACTACTTTTTTCCGGATATTTCAAAATTAATATTTCATAAGCTTGAATTGCTTTTTGATATTTTTTTTGTTCCAGATAAACTTTGGCCAAAGTTTCGGTCATTAAGTACGAAGTTTCTATGTTGTTCTGCTCAATGATAACAGGAGTAGGAGTACTGTTCTTTGTATTACTTATTTTCGGATTGGCTTCTATAAATTTGTCTATAAGGTCGAGTTTTTTCTTTTTTTCTTCATCTTCTTTGTTTGATTCTGCTTCAATTTCTGTTTCAACATCAACTGTCTTTTCAATTTCCGGTTTAGATGGTTCTTCCCGGTTAATTGGTTTTAAAGTGGCTAATTGTAACCATTCCTGAAATGAATGTTTTTCAGATCCTGAAAAATTTAAAGGTTGACCAATTTCCAGTCTTTCTTCAATGTCTTCCTGAATTGTTTCTAAAACTTCGGTTTCTTGAATTGATTGCGTTTCTGCCTGAAATTCTTCTGTGCTTAAAGTTTCTTCAATCTTTGTTTCTTCGGGTTTTGGAATTTCTGGCTCAGAAGTCGCTTCATTTATGGAATTGATAATGGATTGTTCCAATTTATTTTCAGAAGTATTCTGAATTTTATCAAATACCAAATCAGGAATAGCTTCTATAATAAATTCAGGTTTGGTTTCTGCGATTGATTCTTCTGTCTGAATTATCTCTTCAATTTCCGGTTTAGCATGATCTTCCGTACTGATATATTCAAATAAAACATTTCTGTCAGCAGTATAGGCAGCCGTAATTTTCAGTGTTTGATTGTATTTAAAACTTTTTTTGTAATACAAACCTTTTAATTGCAAGGCTCTGGCACTTTGAAAATAAGGGAATTCTTCCATAATTTTATCCAGAACCAATTCCGGCTGATCTTTTATAGCCGTTGGATTATTCAATAAAAAAGAAAAATCGTTTGCGTTCATAATAAGTTTTAAAATTAAATAACAATGTCAAAAATCAATTTCAATATCAAAAATTGAAAAGATAAATTACCATTTTGCCAATGATTCGTTGAAAATATCCAAGGTGATTCGGTCAAAAATAGTATCAATTGCATCATTCAGTTGGGCTCCTACGAGTTGCTGATTTCCGGCATAATCATAGAAGAAAGAGAATGATTTCTCAAAATTATCTTCTTCCTTTTTATAATTATAGAATCTTACTTTGACCGTGATTGTCAATCGGTTTTGTGATGCTTTTTGATCGGCAGTAGCCGTCATCGGGCTGATTCTGTAATTAGTAATTTCTCCTTCGTAGAGCAAATCAGGATTTGAATTGGTAAGATTCAAATTGGTTTGATTTTGAATCAGATTCTGTAATTTTTGAGTAAATGCTCTTTCAATTCCCGGTTCAATAAGTTCGGCTCTGTTCTGAAAATAACTAACATTAAAAGTTTTAGCATCTATTTTGGCTCCGGTAAAATTATAAACAGAACAACTGTTCATAATAAGTGAGCTAATAATCAGAAATAGAAAATGTATTTTTTTCATTAATTTATTTTTATTACAAATCGAATTGTTTGATTTTACGATACAACGTTCTCTCAGAAATTCCAAGTTCATCGGCTGCTGCTTTGCGTTTGCCTTTGTTTTTTTCTAATGATTTTTTAATCATTTCGATTTCTTTTTGTTCCAGTTTCAGGGTTTCCTCTTCTTCTATGGTTTCGGCAAAAAGGTAATTGTCGTCTTCTTTATCGTGAAAATCGTTTTGAATAGAATTGATTGTCGGAATTACCGAAACTTCATGCGCATTTTCAAATTCAATTTCAGATTCTTCCGGAGAATGAGTTCCGTAGATTTTCTGAATCAAAGAAGCATTGGTTTCCTGAACTTTGGATGAACCGTTTTTCATGAGTTCCAAAGTTAGTTTCTTTAAATCGTTCAAATCGTTTTTCATGTCAAAAAGTACTTTGTACAGAATTTCTCTTTCGGTACTAAAGTCGCTCTCACTTTTCTTATTCTTGATAACAGATGGCAGACTGTTGCTTTCTGTCGGCATATAAGATTCTAAAACTGCGGCCGATATTTCACGGTTGGTTTCCAAAATAGACATTTGTTCGGCTACGTTGCGAAGCTGGCGGATATTTCCGTTCCATCTGAATTTTTGTAAAATTCTCACAGCCGATTCATCCAGTTTCAATGGAGTCATTTTGTATTTATGTGCAAAATCGGATGCAAATTTTCTGAACAATAAATGAATATCATCTTTTCGGTCTCTCAATGGAGGCAAACTAATGTCAACCGTACTCAAACGATAGTACAAATCTTCTCTGAATTTTCCTTTTTCGATAGCATCAAATAAGTTGACATTGGTGGCAGCAACAATTCTTACATTGGTTTTTTGAACCTGAGAAGAACCTACTTTGATAAATTCGCCGTTTTCCAAAACACGAAGTAATCGAACCTGAGTGGTCAACGGTAATTCTCCCACTTCATCCAAAAATATTGTGCCTCCATTGGCAACTTCAAAATAACCTTCACGGGTTCCTGTTGCACCTGTAAAAGCTCCTTTTTCGTGGCCAAAAAGTTCGCTGTCGATGGTTCCTTCCGGAATGGCACCGCAGTTTACGGCTATGTATTTTCCGTGTTTTCTGTGTGAAAGTGCATGAATTATTCTTGGAATATTTTCTTTTCCAACACCACTTTCACCCACAACCAGTACCGAAATATCGGTAGGTGCCACCTGAATGGCTTTTTCCAGAGCGCGATTGAGTTTCGGATCGTTTCCGATAATCTCAAATCGTTGTTTTATTGATTGAACTGATTCCATGTTTTGTTTTTTTCAGGTTGTCTAGAGAACTTGAAACGTTTAATTATTTAGACACTTTATAGGATTTCCTATAAAGTATATCTTTTGTATTGTAAAGATTTGGTTTGAAAATTAACCATTAATCCAATTTCTGAATTTGCTAGTTTTAAATAGTTTAAAATTTGAGCAATATGTTCATTAGAAAATTCTTTTACTGCTTTTACTTCTAAAATTATATCATCGTTAACTACGAAATCGGCATAAAATTTATGAGGTAAAATTTTATCCTTATAGTTGATTAAAAATTCTTTCTCTCTTTCGAACGGAATGTTATTTTCTTTAAATTCCATTTCTAAAGCGTCTTTATAAACTATTTCTAATAAACCAGGACCAAGAATTCGATGAACCTCCATACAAATTCCAATAATCTTAATATGTTTCTTCTTCTCTGTAATGTTCCATATTTTCGATTTAAGTTTTAGGCTACGGATTTAAAAGATTAAAAGGATTTTGTACATTGAGTGAAAAATCTGTAAAAATCATTATAATCTGTGGCAAAAAATTAATTCATCTCGCTTAAGCCGATTGCTTTTCCTATCAGAGTTCCACTTTGTAATGTTCCATATTTTTGATTTAAGTTTTAGGCCACTGATTTAAAAGATTAAAAGGATTTTGCACATTGAGTGAAAAATCTGTGAAAATCATTATAATCTGTGGCAAAAAATTAATTCATCTCGCTTAAGCCGATTGCTTTTCCT